>Ga0105239_10000728_pt1 | contig 46775 bp, 47 predicted proteins | sample KBSC44metaG_FD_92761 | JGI IMG/M metagenome (GOLD analysis project Ga0105239, IMG submission 92761) | Corn rhizosphere microbial communities from Kellogg Biological Station, Michigan, USA - KBS C4-4 metaG | ecosystem: Host-associated > Plants > Roots > Rhizosphere > Soil | place: Michigan, USA...
CAGCTGTCGCCATCTCCGGGATTAGAATCATCGCAGTAGTACCCTTTTCACGGAGGAACAGATTTATCTTGACTAGCTCTATGAGCGTGGGTTTCGGAGCAACGCTCGTGCCTGACTGGTTTGCCTACGTCTTCACCTATGAAGGAGACAACAACGCGCTCATAGGACTCATGAATGCTGTGGAGTTGGTGATGGAGACCGGCTTCGCTGTCACGGCGTTCCTTTCTTTGTTCTTCAATTTGATCCTACGAGAAGAACTGGAAGACGAGGCTGTGGATACCACCGCAAATACTGTGGATGAGAAGGATGATGAAGCGGAGTGGGAGCGCATCCGCCGTCCTAGTCAATTGAAAGGTTTGAGGAAGAGCGACGAGATCCGGCAGAGCACAGATGTGGAATCCTCGCCCGCTGCGAAGAACACGACGACACTCAAGGACGAGTGAAATCTGGCACTCTCTGGGATTGGTGGCACCCTCTAGTGTGATCACATGATATCAATCTTGTCTGGAAATCAAGGAACGCTTCGACTACAATGAAAATAAACGACGAGGCCGCGATCATGATGCAAGCACCGACTTGCAAATGCTGTAACTTCGGCGAAGGTGTACAATTGAGATGAGCATGATCTGATACCAATCGCCATTTAGCGGTGGACATCGAGTTGTTGCTGGTCCACTACGCGGGTCAGGCTGATTCTTGGAGCCACGTCTCCATGAGATATTTTGATGTACTTTTCATGTCTGCCTGTTTCAATTGACTAGTAGGTCTCCAGCAGGAATAGATAGTCGACCTAGCTTGCCCAATCTTTTCTTTCGCGGGTGTACAGAGTAGAGTGCGTACTAGCCCGGGGATACTTCCCCAAATTACGCGTTGTCTCTCAGGAGAAGGAGTTACTCGTAAGAGTGCACACGTATACAAAGTTCATGAGTATCCTTTTTCTTTGATGCGTGCAATGTCCCCAGCATGTAGATCGATGACCAGGAGGAGGATGGATGATCCAATATCTCGAGTCTTGGTCCTTCCAAGCATTTTAGCTCATTGGCCACTCCTACTTGGCAGACGAGGCGTTGAGATATTGGGAAATGTCAGTGCTGGTTGGCCAATCTTGAGTCACGGTGGATTCGACATCGTTTCCCGGTATCTACATTCTGTAGGCAGTCGTATGCGCAACGCCCAAATCCTGCAGATGGCGTTAGGGTGGCGGTGGAGGAAACGGAAGAGCGGGGGATGAAAGAGGACGAGGCAGGGCGAGCGCTGGGCGACAATGGCGCTCAATGGCACCTCGGGAGGAGACAGGAGCCAGACTGGAATCGGTATGGTGACCACCCAATTAGCCGCCATCTTTTAGGGGCAGCGGGGTCACCTTCCAGGCTTGGAGGGAGTGCCTTGGTGCCTTGGATGCAGCCCTCCGGCAGCCCTTAGCCCTTAGGTGACGCTTCTGACTGGGAACGAGGCGACCCTCCGAATTCTCCCTGATCCGTCTTGTGTCCGGCTGGGGGCCACTGGGGTCCACAAACTCTCACGGGGCGGTTGATTGTAATTCGAAAGTTCACCTCGTACCACTTTGGCTCACCCATTAGGACCTAATATAATGGTGTGCAGGTGGTATCAATACGGTACTGGTACTCCGCGCTGGTGCTGTATTGTACCTGCAGCCCCCAGCGAGTGAGCGGGAGACTTACTCAATCTCAACCTCGAATACCCCCACCAACTGCGGCTAGCAACTGGTAACTACATCTACAAGTACAACTACTGCGACTTACCGACAATCGCACCTTCTCCTTGCTCTTCTCGTCTACTCGATTATTCCAATTCCCACCCTCCTCTCCCAATGCAGAGTCTCCAGCGATGACTTGCAACGCGTCCTCGACTTGGTCTTGTGGCGCCCATACGGTCATTTCCTGCTATTCGCCCGATCCCCGGCAAAGGTCTGACGCCTCTCTCGACATCCCAGCCCCAGCACTGCTATGATCCATTGTCCATTAGCCAGAACGTACCTGAGGTAATCATACGCAACATCAATGCCACAGCCAAAGGCACCGCCACCGGGGTCCTCAAGTACTTTACGGCTGCGACATCCTTTCTTCCGCCTGTAGCTGGCCAATAGCCATGCCGCTCTGCTTCGGGTCCAAAGACAACGAGCCACTAGATGAATATGACAATCTGCCCTTCGGCCTGAGATGGCGCATGCATTTTGGCAAGAAAGAGATCGACCCAGAGACAGGCGAGTCAGCCCTGCGTCTTGGAGGAAACAAGATCATCAAAACCCACTGCTCCAATACCGAGTACCAAGCCTTGATGCTGATAGATAGACACACCTCGGTACCTTCCTGGAAGGTTGTGGCCGTATATAACAGGCCAGAGGGCAAGCTAGTGGAGTATGAAGCCTTCGCAGGAAAACCGTTGCATACAGTATGGCCGGGAATGTCTGCCCACCAAAAGAACAAAATCGTGGCAGATCTTGCTCGATTCGTCGACCAGTTGAGGAAAATGCAGCCTCCAAAGCAGTGCGTGGTTGGAGACGCAACATTGGGCGCCGCTCTTGACCCCAGATTTGGCCATGGGAGAATTGGTCCCTTCTTCTCTATCGAGGCCTTCCAAGAATTCGAGAGAAGAGGTCATTCACCACAGCATTTCCCCGAAAAGGAAATCCAGGTCGTTCACGCCCCAAACAAGCCCTATCAGTTGAAATTCACCCATGCAAATCTGAGCCCCCGAAATATCATCGTCGATGAGGCTGGTAGAATATGCGCATTGGTCGGTTGGGAGTCGGCTGGGTGGTACCCCGAATATTGGGAGTACACGCAGATGTGCCATAACACCCCCAAAACTATGGGTGATTGGTTGGATGCTATGTGCAATGTGATTCCGAGGTACGACCAAGAATTGGTGGCTGAGGAAGCACTTCGAGCGAGATACGCATCGTCAATATACGATGCTCCTAGAAGTGTCAGAGCCCCTACGCCTTCTCCCAGCGAGGTGCATATGGAACAACAGGCGATTGATGACTTAAACACTGATCATACCAGTGGCTGAAGAAAGCCTAGAGCCCACCTTGGGCTGCTAGGGAGAATCCAGTTTGGCCCTTTCCATGGGAGGAGTGCAACATTCTTCTTCTATTCCCTAGACATACACTCTCTCACCTTACTTGAGGCCAACTGACAACACAATTATATCTCGCAACCTTCGGGAACCACACCCCTTGTTTATATGGACCTGAACCTGGCCAATGGCCGCAAACCACGAGCTACCAGCACTGAAACTTGAGTCTTCACGCGAACAGCCGAAGAAGGCCCAGCAATTAAATTTCACACGACCTCGCATTATAACAGAAGCATTCGCTTGGTGGAGTAAACATGACGAGTCTCATCGTGATGCAAATGCACCAGCGTTGCCTGCTTCAGGGGCGAAGAAAGACAAGCGAGTCACACCCAAGTTTTGCTCAATCCCAAGATGCCTGGAACGGAGCACAGAGATCTGCAGACTGGCTGGACGTCTTCGACTTCGAGATTCAAACTTGTTCCCGAAATCTTCCCGCGTAATCTCCACCGAACGTTGAAATTTGCGCCATACAATATTCCCTTCCCAACCTGATTCAGCGCGAAGACCATCTACTACGAGCAAGCAATCAGCGTTTTATGTCTGTATAGCGATCGCGTTTCGTATAGTGTTTTGGGACCTCTAGATGAGGATCGAGAACAAGCGAAATTACGTTTCGGTGCTGGCTCATGCCTGGTGCGACAGTTGCTCCAGACTTACATGAATTCTCTGCCTCGCAATTGGTGTCGCATCCAAGGCTCGGGCTGCTTCTACACTCGATACAGCGCAAGAGTAACTATACTCAGGGCGTCATCTCATCAGCCTTTTTCTCCTCTTGACTTCCAAAGAAATGGAAGTCCAACACAACATATCTTTTATCTACACACGAGAGTACGGAGTACGCCAGGGAGACTGAAATGCTAGTAACTCTTTGAATGATTTAAAGAGCATGGAAATAAAACTCGCTTGACTTGATATAGCTGGGCGTAAGGACATACATAATTCCTAAGTACGAAAGCGATGGACCATGGTTTGGAACAAGATAGAACGATTTTAGCTCAGTAGAATACTTACTAGTACTGTTTTTGTTCGGCGTCTACTAATATTTTAAATGGCAAATGTGGTACAGACTCCAGAGCACTATGCAACAAAGCTAATACATAATGCGAAAAGTGATGTGTTTAGTTTGTGTACGGCAATCCGTGGAGCGGGGATCAGTTGGGTTCACAATTACTTTTTCTGCTCATCATGCGGCCATTTCTTCATTTAAATTTTACTCTCCTAGGAATTCGATCCAGTCTCTTTCTTCTTGGAGAGCACTAGATGCTCGCCTTCCAATATTTATTTACGAATAGGAGGGCCATGGCCAGATATGAGACTCGGTGGCTGTCATATGAACGTCTGGGCGTTTCTAACAATAGTTCTTGACCTTGGCTATTGATTGATGGAGGCGGATATTTTACACCTTCCAAGGTCTGCTGTCCTTCCAATCCCTCACAAAGAAGTATTCCTCATTTATTCGGAACGACTATGGTTAATGCCTGGCCCTAGTCACAAGCAGCCCATGTAAGTAATTTGGTAAGACGGCGATCTATTAACTGGGGGTGGATGAGGTACCCGCTTGCAATCTGACCTTATCCCTGCACAACGGGAAGTCTGAAACTGCCTAGAAATGCTGGTCGGCCTAGGAGCTACAGCAAATTGGACACATTCTAAATATCACCGTGTTGAACACGCTCAAGAATCTCCAGGCTGCCTTGCAAATCTCGTATTCGCCATCTTGATACGCGAGGAAAGTGTTTGAAGATCGTCTTGGCTATCGCTGTGCTCGGCAAGTCAGCCTTGTTACCGACAAACTTCGACAAGGGCGACGCTTGTTTCCCTCCACAGCAGATCTCCTGAAGACCAACCATAACCTCCAAGGTTCGCAGTATATCCCTGTTTCTGAACATTCTGGTCGTATTTTAGCGATCGATTTATACGAGCACGATTCTAGTTTGAGTTGTTGAACGACAACGTCAACCGCAGGCCGAGTACGGAGTCCCAGGGGGTTGGCTAGGAGCCTTGCAACCGAATATCTATATCTGGCCTCCCTGCCCCCCGACGATCATGTCAGATTCATTATTACATATTACTATCCCATCGCTGCCTCTAGTCCATCGATTTCTGTTCAGAACACGATCCACTAAAAATAAAGTTCCTGAAGCGACCGAAATTCTTTTAAAATGCTATCGGCCAGAACTGTACTCTTCCCCTTGCTCTTGAGCACCTCCCTTCTCAGCACCTTAATTCAAGCTCAAACCGAAAACGGGCCATGCGTACAGAGCTGCTTCACCAGCAATCCCAAGTCGTCCTTCTGCGACGGTGACGAGCAAGGAGCCGCCCTGGACCAGTGCCGATGCGCCAGCTATACCCTGACCGGCGATCCACAAATCGAATGCATCAAGGCGTGTCCGGAAGACCAGCAGTTGATCTTCGCCAACAACCTACCAGATCTCTGCAATTCAGTCTTGTTCCCGAACCTAGACCTGTCTACTGATAACGCTTCATCTGCTACAGCGGAGAACACTGCCTCAAGTGCTTCGGCCCCACAGTCTGCCCCTACTGGTAGCACAACGTCGGGCTCGGACGGCACGACCGCAACTTCCTCCGCCGCGGCTGGTACTGCGAGCGCGACGGGCAATGCTGGTAGTGATGCCACGCGTGAGCTTCCTCTCAATGTCCTTGGATCAGTGGCTGGTGTCTTTGGTCTCCTTGCTTGGCTATAGATGGGAAAGGAGGCAGCTGTCGTTCGGGATGAGAGATCTAGAGCGGTTGATAGACGGTTGGGTTGGAGTCCCTAGGCAGAGTCTCGTTTAGTATCATGTGGTGTCGGACCATCGTCCCCAATATATGGCGGAAGGCAGGATGGCAGCTCGTCATTCATGGGGTCTTTGCACTATGCATACTATACAAGGCTTATTCACACGCGACACGATAGCAATGCGAATGCATCATCACCTTCGACCCCATACATTGACCCTCGCTTGATTTTACAATTGTTTCTCAAAACATGGTTATTGCTCAAGCACATTTAGCGCTACTCGACACCATCGACACCCTCAAAATCATTCAAAACCGCCATCATCATTCCAGTATCATGATTTATTACCATATAGTATTCTACAATCAAACACACGCGAGCACAGGTGCCGTCGTCCGCCCTTCCACAGTCAGCGTTCTGTGTATTATTATTTCTCAGCCGCGAGCGCAGCCTTCCTCAACGCCTCACTCCCACTGACGGTGACACCATTGATGATGACGACATTATCCTCGAGGACAGAATTCGTCTCCTTGATGTAGCGATGCCTCGCCCGCCACACCCAATAGATGCCGGGGAACAATACTGTGGCGCCGACGATCAGACAGCTCCAGTTCATGTAGTCGATGGTCGCTGTCGTGACGGGCACATACAACGGGCAGAGGTACATAATGATGATGAGCATCGACCAGCAGACAGAAACGATGTTGACAAAATATCCCCAGCGCCCGAGATCGAAGTGCGGTCTCGCGGGAAGGATGCTACGTCCGCGGATCAGGACGACTATGACGGGCACAGCGTACCCAATTTGCAGCGTCACGCCGCCGGCGGAGATGATGGACTCGAATGCAAGGTCGCTGCCTAGCACGATGAGACCTGAAATGGAAAGAGTTTGATGTTAGAGGTGCCTTCCAAAGTCGGTGGTTTCCCAGGGCTTGCTGAAAAGGCAGGAGCGAGACTTACCGATGACCAAGTCAATGACCAAGATTGCAACCATGCATCTCAATGGGATGTGGAATCTCGTGCTGACATGTGCGAAGTACTCAGAGTAGGGGAATGCTTTATCTCTGGCCATACTCCAGGCAAGTCGTGAACCAGCATTGTTGGTCCCAACGATGATGAAGAAGTTCAAACCCATCATGATGAGAGCACAGAAGACGCCTCCACCGATCACCGAGCCGGTTGTTTCCATCCACCAATTCATATATGGTTGCGAGGCTATCACAAAAGAGCATAGTCAGAAAAATACACTTCAGATGCCTTTGAGCAAGAAGGAAAACCTCTGCCTGTGGACTTACCAGTCATGTAATCCTCCCAATTGCCAGCTGTCCAGAGCAGCAGCAACGCAGCGAGCCAGCTCGTAACGCTGCAGAAGATCATAGACCATACCATGACGCGAGGCGCCTCCTTGGAAGCATCCCTCATCTCCTCGACCAGGTGCATCATGCCATCAGTTCCGTACAAGCCGTACATGGGAGAGTAGAAGGACATGATGAACACCCAGCCCTTGCTTGCATAGCCGGAGTTATTGACGAAGAGCGTGAAGATGAAATTAGCATCGTGCTTTGGCGCCATGATACCGAATACGATGGCCCATGCCACGCCACCAGCGATGGTCCAGAAGGCGCCAAAGATGTTCATCGCAGGAAGCCAGCTATTGTACATGTTGGTAAACGGGTTCGTGCTGGGTATGCTGTATTGGGAACAGATGAAACTTACGTTTGCTTGAGGTTGATGAGAATAGGAGCAATCAGGAAGCCGCTGTAGATGAGCCATGTCATATACGGCTACAGAGCAAAGTCAGCAAGGGCATAACAAGATCAAGAATGCATAATCGCAATCTGACCTTCCATTCAACATCGGGATGGGTGACCTCCACGAAGGACGCGACGATTGCCGCGCTATTAACAGCACAGCTCGACCCAGTGGAGATCTCACCCACAATGACCGCCCAGCCGACGAGATACGATAAAATTGGACGAAGCTTGCCGACCGCAACAGCCTGGGTGTAATACTGTTGGCCACCAGCCGTTGGCCAGATTGAGCAATATTCAGCCAGCGACATCATCAGCAGGGTTTGGCCCACAGCGACACATAGCCTAATGGTGAAAATATGGTCAATACTTCATCCAAGGAAGTCCAACTTCGCTTCACGCCGTCAACAGAAGGGACGACCTACGTTCCCCAGACCAGGGAGAAGGGACCGCCGACGTCGAAAATGGTAGAATACAGCACAACCAGGCAAGACCAGCTGCATGAGATCATAATCTGGTAGGCACATACTGTGAAAGCAAGTCATGAGCATCCACGCCAAAATTTTGTCGCATGGGGAAGCGGTATCTGAGGAGTCTTTCACAGGGTCACGTACGCGTCCAGAAGTTGTACACCCGTTTCAACTCGGGCTTCTTGCCCATTGACATGAGGAGAGCGTCATCACTGTTCACCGAGGCAGTCTCTTCTAGAGAGGAGGTCTTATCGAGCATGTCTGCCATAACTTTGATATTTTCAACCCCCATTGTTGTATGATATCAGGAATTGAACAAAGGGAAGCACCCAGCCTTGATCTTGATTTTCAAACACAATTATGGCCACAATTGTACCTGCGCCTTGAAGAAGTTGAAAAAATTGTGAACGAAGTTTTGACGTTTCTGGTGGCTCAAGCTTCGAGTTTAAACAGAACCCAGTCAACCCCCTCCTCGTTCCTCGGCAGGAGAGTTAGCAGCGTTGCTGCGTCCGCCGTCCTCTCTCCGCGCAAGGCTGAAGAACGAGCTACCTATTAGCAAGAGATAGATTATCGTGGTCAAGGAGATTGGCTGTCTCTATTCGTCAATCGTAAGGAAATCGCTTATCTCCCCTCCATTGACTCCAGGTTGGGGGAGGCAAAATGCAAGGTCTCGCAAAATAACCATCGCAAGAGACGCGTCAACTGGTCAGCAAGATTCACTTGTTATCAGTTTGGCGAGATGTTTGGAAAAGGTCGCGGCTGGACAAGCCCCTTCCCTTAGACTAACTGGTCTGCACATGGCAAATAATGCTATCTCGAGCATAGGGCCGTCGTCTCTAGATTCGATCTCAGCGACAGGGACATGTTTAGCAGGGCATCGTATACCAAACCCGATAAGGATGGTGGATGGAGAAAAGTTGCTTCCCTAGGTACTAGGTACTTGGAATCATGGGCAATATATTAATAGCTACCCAGTCTGTGGACGGAGTACGGAGTAGTCCTTGCCCCCGTAGCTTGTACTTACGACGGCCATCTCCCCAAGAACCACCCCCGCCTTGTACATACACGAACGCCCCTCGGCCTCCTCTGGTCACCGATGATCTTGATTTCCCATGATAAACCTGGCGTTGATTCGAGATATTTCAGGATTAAACACGCATAGTTATATGCAACAACCCTGCTTCTCAAGCCAGACTTCTCCAACCTCGAACCCTTTATGGTATTTTTTCCCACACCCCCCTTTATTGGTCCCTCTCGATGACCCTGGACCTTGGACGTAGATCCGAGATAACCATCACTTCTCCTTCCACCTGCTTGCTTTGGACATATTTCCTTTGATACCCAGACTGCCGGGAACAAACAGCACAGCTAAGGGAGCCAGAACTGAGAAGACAAGAGTTGCTCTCTAACAGTGAACACCAGTCGTGTGCTCGCCTTCGAACAAAGTCTGCCCAGAGGCGAGAGAGCCTCAGACAATTCTCGTATTTCCAACATTCAAGGCTCGGCGGCGAGGAAAGCTGAGCAGGATATAAAGGTCGCGACCCAGGTCGCTTTAGCGATATCTCACCGTCCAATATACATGCGACGCTTCTCCTGCAGGCCCAGGATACTGCAAGTCACGTCACTAATCCCAAACCAAACGAGCATCGCGCCTGGTTTGCACTCTAGGAGGAGTTTGAGAACGGTCAGCCCTCTGCCGCAGTCGTTCAACATCATGGCACCAATCGCTGTAGACCAGGCGGTCGAGGCTCCCGTCGCTCCTACGACCACCAAAGCGGCGGTTGCTGCCCCCGCGTTGAGCAACGGAACGTCGACGTCGACGACGACAGCCAAGACACCTGCAATAGCGAGATATGATGCCAACGACCCGGCGACGACGACCGAGCTGCTCGTGTCCATCATCGAACGCGACGGCGGCGTCATCGTGGAAAACATCATCAGCCAGGAGCTGGCCGGTCGCATCAAGACCGAGCTGAAGCCCTATTTTGACACGGACAAGGTGGACCCTTCAGGGTTCTTCCCAGAAACAACGCAACGAGCCACGGGTCTCTTTGCACGTTCGGACGCGTGTGTCGAGCTCGCAATGAACAAGACGTACATTGACGTGGCTAATGCCATGCTCTCTTCTACCTACACTTACTGGAATGGTCAAGTACAGGAGACGGTGACGAGCAAGCCAATCATCTCCTCAACGGTTGGGTTCCGCGTGAACCCTGGAGGCAGACAGCAGGCATTACATCGTGACGATGGGTAGGCCTTCCCAGATATCGCGCATTTTAAAAGGATCTACTTTGGCCACTAGCCATTACTGACTATTATTGGTGCTAGTGACTATCATACCCGGAATTGCGACATGCCCATGATGCTGGGCTGCGTGACGGCGATCACGAAAACAACCAAAGAAAACGGCGCCACGATCTGCATCCCGGGCTCCCACCTCTGGGGCCCCGAGCGGTGTCCCTACGACCATGAAGCCGTCCCAGCCGAGCTGGAACCCGGCTCGGCCCTGATTTTCGTCGGCAACCTATATCATGCCGGCGGCGGGAACATTACAAAGTGAGAAATTTTCCACCTCCCTCCGTGCTTCATTTCAGGCTCGTTCCATCGTTACTGATCTTTTCTTCTTCGGCCTTCCACAGAGACCAAGCTCGTGAGACGGTCGGCATATTCCTCTGCAAGCCGTACTACCGGCCAGCGGAGAATCAATTCATCATGGTGCCGCCGGAGAAGGCGAAGAGATTACCGCCGCAAGCGCAGAGGCTGTTGGGGTATGGCATTAGCCTGCCTGCTCTGGGTTTCGTGGAATACCAAGATCCAATGAGATACTTGTTTGGCGTGGAGGACGAGGAGACGGTTGACATGTGAGGCGGGAGGGCCTGTGTTCCTAATACCCATGACGGCGAAAAGTCGTATGGCCATTATACCAATTTCGGGTTGTGTTTTCCCAAACAAAAAACTTTTTGCTTTTTAAGTAACATTGGTCCGCGATCGTGGAATATCATAGGATACTTGTTATGCCATATCATATCATATCACCAGGAAAGTGAACCCCCTCGCGGACTCCTGCCGGGCAAATTGCAACCAGTCCTCAACAGTCTCACGACTAGTCCCCCAAAAGCGCTGCAAAAACTGCAACGCAGGGTAGCAATTTGAGAACCCCGTGGAGGTCATGGCTTCAAGGAGCCGCAGCTCCACAAAATCCTGCAGTTCGTAGTTGTCCCTGCTTTCCGTGCCGATGATGAATAACGGCCACACGAAGTCGTGCTGGAACGCGGATCGCACTTCGATTTGGTTGATGTAATGGATGGTGCTTTGGACTAGTTTCCGGATTGTTGTGTCGGGGTCGGTGGCAATGTTGCTGCCGGTGGTGGTGGGGATGGGGGTGTCGAGTAGTAGTGCGCGGAAGCTGTAGACGAGTCCTGCGAAGTGGAAGATCCAGATCAGGATCTCGAAGTCGCGGTGTAGTTCCGGAGAGCCGAAATCCATGGACTTCCCAAAATGGAGTGAGCGCTCACGAGCGTATTCGAAACGTGGTTGTAGTGTGGCAAGGTCCATTGGAGGAGGGGTTGTGCTTCTGGCTGGGTCGTAGAAGTGGCCGCTTCCTCCTCCTCCTCCTCCTCCTCCTCCCCCTGCAGCTCTCCTTTTGAGTTTATAGCGCTCCCTCTCGGCTGTGGTGACCTCTTGGATCATGCGCATCCACTCAGTAAATACACCCTCGTCGCCTTCGGTCAGCACGGACCCGGGGATCTGGTCGTCGCTGTCGAACGTCGTCGACGACGCGAATACGTCGTAGCCGAACGCCTCTTTTATCAGGTGCTGGCATATCGGGTCTCGTGCTGGAGCAGCAGGGGATTGGTGGTGGGGACTTGTCCAGCGACGAGTGATCGTACGCGCGGCCTTCCAATGCACGCTCCACAACGATGAGTCGGAGCGGATCATCTCAAGGTTACATAGGATCAGAATCGTCGCCAGCATTGCGCTGGGCGGGCCTTGGTCCGGCGTTGAGGAACCTTCGCGCATCTCGCATCGAAGGTTCTGTGCGAGCAGTTTTAGGCTCTTGTCACGGTAGTGGCTCGACCTGATGCCTTGCTGTTTCGACCATGTAGAGCCCATTTTCGAGGTGTAATGCTCCGCTGCCAGGGCCAGGATGGCGAGTAGGAGGGAAGGAGACTCCATCCCAAGGGGGATTATGACCGTCCGCCAAAAATTCCGCGGTCCATCGACCCACGGCATGACGGCGGCGACTTCCTTGTCGTAGTGATGCAGGAGCTGCTTGACAATGGGATCCTCTGTAAAACGCGGGATCTGCTCTCGAGACAGATCGCCATCGAGGCTGGAACTCCCAGATAACGGCGATTGGCCGTTGGCGGCAGCCTCGAAGGCGATCCTAAGCCCCGAGGGCACGGGCACAGGCGAGGACTCGAAATTCTCGTCGCGCGAACCCAGTGACTCGGGAGGGGTGGAAGAACTCTTTGGACTGTCATTATAATCGACAGAACCAGTGGAGTTCGCATCAAGTAATACCGGCAGTGTCTTGCCAGTCAATTTCCCCCGGCTGGCCACTCCTTGGCCCCATTGGATCCTTAGGCCGTAGCCTGGGCACTTCAAGTCCTTGAGCCCACATTTCTTGCACGTAGGCAGACTCCTGTCGCACTTGATTCTGCGTCGATTGCAGGTGCGACAGTCTGTGTTTTCGTTGGTTATCAGATACTGTCCTTGTAGGCTTTTGGAGTGGGGCAATCCCGGGACAGATAGGCACTTACCCTTCCCCGCTCGAGGCTCGTTTGGGTCAAGAGATGAGAGTCGAAGACTCATTTTAGCTCTAGGATAGGAACACGTTCAGATTGGAGATGGATTTGATTAGGTATATAATGAAAACATTAGTATCTTCAGCTAGAAAGAAGAGGGCGATGGGTGAGGTTGTTTGTCGGGTTGCAGCTCCAGAGAGTTTAATCTTGGCGTTCGGAGCAATATCATGTCAAATCAGTGCCCGTGCTTGGTTGACCTGACAGAAGTTTGTTTTCGTGTTCTAGACTTCCAAAGCACGGACGTGTCGATGCCAGAATCCAGGCATCTTTATAAAATCGCAGCACGACTGACTCGAGCACGCATCAGGCTATGACCAGCTGCGATACTTCGAGTCAGTGAAGCGCTCACAGCCTTGCCCTGATGATTACCCAGGAAGAAAAGGGATACCGAATGAAGCGCTGACAACAAATAAACGCACCCCTGGTCGATCTCGGCTGAAGATCATAGTTGTGGATAACTATTCCTCATGCGGCAGGAACAGCCGTTTGCTGGTTAGACAACCCAGAAAGTCGGATCGTCTGTGCAGGATATATATGAAGGTGATAGGCGGATGCTGTCACCCATGCCAACCTCTCCCCCCGATTTGAATTCTCGTCACACCGAAACCCTGGGAGAGCTGAAGGCGCAGCACTATCGAATGCGTCCATTACCTTGAGACAAAAACTAAAGGATCCTTGGCATTTCTCTGCTGAACCCAACTCGACGGCTCCAGTACCCAAGTTAAGTGGGCTACGGTCAAACAACCATGTCTCCCAGCGCGTCGAGTGCAACATCGCTCGCCAATGGAGTGCACGAGAAACACCTGGACGGCCTCTCGCAAAAGATATTATCGACCGACTTGCATGCCTCGCTCCCGGACGAGTTATACTGCTCGCCGGCCGTCTATCAGCTCGAGCGACGAGCCATCTTCTCGAAGCGATGGTTCCTAGTGTCTCACAAGGCTCGCTATCGTTCCCCAGGAGATTACGTCCAGTACGAAATGGGCGGCTTCAATTTTGTGGTGGTCAAAAATAAAGCTGAATCCATCGTCAGCTTCCACAACATCTGCAGGTAAGGATATACACTATACGAGACACATTTCATCACAATGCATGTACCATTTTCCTTCTCTAGCCAAGCGCGAGAGGCTGTCCTTGAATCATATTTCGTGTTTTGCTTTGCCTTTCCCTTTCCCTTCCTTTGCTCCCCTTTCTCCCCTTTCTCCGCGCAGGGACGAGAACGAGAACGAGATTGCCCACCAAAAAGGGGAGAGTGTAGCTTCTGAAAGAAGGAACACAGACACCGCGCCTTCCCGATCGTGCAAGAGACGAGCGGCACGGCGAGGATTTTCTCCTGCAAGTACCACGGGTGGTCATACGACCTCAACGGGACCCTGACCAAGGCGCCTCGCTTCACCCCTGAGGCCGTGCCCTCGTTCGACCCGACCAGCATCCGCCTATTTCCCATCCATGTCCATGTCGACATCAACGGCTTTGTTTACGTCAATCTCGACGCGAGCCGAGTCCCAGAGACCTCCTGGGAGCAACAGTACGGCGCCCTCGACCGCCAGGACGTGCTGAAGGACTCAGGCATCGACTGGGATGCCGTCGAGTACGACTTCACCTGGACCAAGGAGGGCGCGTTTAATTGGAAGATCATGCAGGACAACTATAACGAGGTTCGTTGGGCGCCCCTTTTTTTTTCTCGTCTCTCGAATCTAATCTACTCCATTCCGTTCCGTTCCCTGTCCCCCTCTCGTATTCATGTCTTAAGAGCCGAAAAGACCCAAACACTCGAGGATTACCTAACCACATCCCCATGTCCCTCCCCCAGTTCCCCCCAATCTAACACTATTCTATAGTGCTACCACTGCCAGACGGCACACCCAGACGTAGCGCGCACGACCGCACTGGACACATACTACGTGAACGCAGCACCCAACTCCCACGGCTACATCAGCCACTTCAGCGAACCCAAGGCGGCGATCTTGAGCTCCTCGGAGTTCGACACAACGCGCTTCGCAGGGCGGTCGGCGACACACGTTTTCCCCGTCGGCCACTTCAGCCCCAACCCAGGCACGGGGTTCATGCATCTGATGCGCAGCGTGCCCCTCTCCGCGACGGCCACGCGCCAGGAGTACGACGTCTACCGCCTCCACACACCGCACGCGACCCCCGAGGCCCACGCCCGCATGGCCGCCTTCTACCGCAAGGTCGTCGACGAGGACTTCGCGCTCTGCGAGAACGTGCAGAGGAATCTGAGCCGAGGTGTCTTTGAGAGGGGTCCCTTGCATCCGTTCCACGAGGAGGGCGTCTTCGCGTTCCAGACAATGCTGCTGCGTGTCTTGAGGGAGCATGTCCTCAAGGAGAGCGGCGCTGGGCATGAGATCTGGCCAGCGAGGCCGAAGAATCAGACTTTCGGGGCAGAGGGTGGGCCAGTAAGTGGTGCTCCCGCTGCGGTCGATGGCGAGTCCAATGACGCTAGTATCTGCGAGATACTGCTGGCATGTAATGGTGATAAGAGGCGGGACTTGCAGTGGTGACTGGGCTGTTTCCTGCTTATCAAGACAAGTGTGGGCTCACGAAATTGTGACGAAGTCAATACCCCAACACGTTCAAGGAAGAGAACAGAGAAGATGTTTCAACTAGGTCATGCCGTTGTTTCATTTTGAGGAATGTCAATTAATTGTTTTCAATTTATTACAGATGCGAACATGGCATCTCAGATGTTCCTGTTAATGGAAATGCTTCATTCGCTCATATCATTAGTACTACTCCATCCATACCCTACTCTGATCCTTGCCTAGAATGAACTGCGTTTCATGAACCGCATTGGGGCATGAACTGCCCCCGTGCCCGTGCTCGCGGCAGAAGAAGAGCTTGTGGCGGGGAGTGGAACAAAAGGCTCGGTGTGAGTAGCTTTGGCTTCTCCCTCAGTGCCATAGGTGGCGTTGATGGGGATCTTGCCTGTAGCGATATCCATGCCTGTCAGGGCACGTTTGAAGAAGGCCAAGGAAGCGATGGGTTGGTAGTAGGGCACTTCATGGCCAGCCTCGTAGATGCGAGTAAACGAGAAGTTGCCGTACTCGCGAGTCTCACCGTACTCAACACCGTCCACGACGAAGGGAGTGTAACCTGCGGCATTGAACTCTGCTGAGTGAGTCCACTGAGCTTCTAGAGAGACGGCTTGGCCTCCAAACCAGTTGCAGATGTAGTCCGCATCACCATATACGAGGGTGACTCGTACTGAGGACGAGTTAAGAAGCTCTTCGAGGTCCTCGATAAAATTGAAATAAACGAAATCACCCGTCTGCTGGAAGGCGTAGTAGATGTCGTTGTTGGACTGGGTATAGTTTGTGTCCACACCGATCGCCTCCCGCGTTGCGTCCAAATTGAGGAAGTCGATAAAGTAGGACGGAGGAGTAGGATCGTCGAATGGATGACGAATGTCATATACACCACGCTCACCTGCGGCATAGTAGTAGGGGCTTTCCACGTTGTCACGGCACATATTCGCAGCCTCGGTGCAGACAGATTGGCCTCCCAGAGTGGACTGGTCGGCGTAATAGCAGTAGGTAACCTGATCCAGGCAGCCATTGGGCATATTGACAGCGAAGTTCATGTAATTGAAGACTGTGTCATTGACTCCTTTGATTCCGTAAGTGTTGTTGTTCGCGAATAATGGGTAGTATGGAGCTTGAATATATTCGTCGATGATGCCGTTGATTATCCCCAAGTTAACAAATTCGAACGCCTTGCCTGTGGTGGTACCATTTTGAATAAGCGCGTTTTGCTTGGAGAAGTAGTTGAAGAAAGCCGGGCCATAGTGGCCACCATAACTGTGCCGGGTTTAGCAAAGGATTGTCCATGGGCTGTGGACAGTCTTACCTCTCAGTCCACAGGTTGAACTGGGTAGATTGAACCCTTGAATCAAGTTGTGGGAGGGCAGAGTAGAATCCCTGCAGCACTTCCCATGCGGCAACGGCGGCAAGATCGGTGGTGTCTACATCAAGATTAGCCCTCGGCGCTCTTCATATCGACCATTTCTCATGGAACACATACCGATAGCGGTCGCGTTGATGATCGGATAGCGTCCTGTCACGTTGGCGGCGGTGGCATTCACGTACCAGCCAAAGAAGTCATCGAGCGACCCAGGTGCCTTTGTCCTGCTTAGCCCATAATCCGACTGTGAGCCTGTTCTCTTACCTTTGAGCCGTAGCTGAAACCGACGCCGATCGGTTGACTCAAGAAGAGCATGTTCGAGGCTTCATTCCACGAGTAGGGATTCAATTGCGTCACTAGGTCTTCCGTGACATTGCAAGGACCAAGTTCTGGATGCAGTCAGTCTGCGTCCAAGCTCAACAAGAGGACAGCCAGGGTTGAAACTCACCTTCAAAGAGACCAATCAAAGAATCACTTCCAGGGCCACCATTGAGCCAAAGGGTGATCGGGTCATTGGCAGGGTCGTGTCTTGACTCGAAGAACCAGAAAAAGGTGTGGACATCTTCCCCAAGGTTGATGAAGCCAGCGTATGAGTTGACACCTGGGGTGGTTTCGCATACACCGGCTTTACCAGGTTCCTTGTAGGTGATGTTGGCGCCGATGGGGCTGATGATGGTCTGCACACCCGTAGGCTCTGCCGGTAGCTGGCGAGGCAAGACCTGGATCTTGTTACCACCTCGCTTGCTCTGGGCGTAGGGTCCTTTGACCGCAGCGGTTCCAGCGGCGAAGGCGGCCACTGTAGTGAGGACGCTGAGAAGTTGCATCTTAGATGTAGTCCGTCGCAGTGAAGCGACAGATCCTTTGAGCGAAGTTGAATAGTGATAAACACTGAGAATATGGCCCTCGTGTGACCTTTCTGTGAGCTGTGAAACCGAGCAGGTGTGTGCAACAGACGCACCATGGAGGAGAGATTGGGAAAGAGTCGACTTTAGACAGCGAGAGGGGGTTTTTGTATTACCGCCATTTTTTTCCTAAATTCTGGACAGGCAGGCACGACAGGCACAGACGCACCTTCCCTTCTGCGCATGTGAACGGACAAACTGAGCTCGCCCGCCACGCGCTAGTAAGAAGCTCGAGAAGCATGATGAAGCTTCCAACTGGTGACAGAGCAACCATCGTCGGGGCCCCGTAGCTTAGCAAGGCTTGTCATTTGTCCAGAAAGCTATGCGAAAGGCGACCCATGTTTATCGATGACGAAGGATCATGGTGGAGGTAGTATTTTGGTAGTAGAGAGTGGAGATGCGAAGACAGGATATACTTGGTTTGGAGAAGAGCTGCAGAAGCTCCAGCCCTGAAGCTATAGGCTTACCTGTCACGGCCTAGCGGAGGCAGTTGGCTGAGTATGATTTAGTCCTTATTTGGCAGGTAAGGTATGGTTAGGATTGATGAGGACGGTTAACTGCGGTTCTAAGGCCACACGCGACCTTGATAAGGTGGCTGTTCTTTGGATGGATCGCCTTGGTCCAGGGTTATATCCCTGCAACGGTTGGATCAACAAGCAATCACCCTGCGAGGTACAAACACGGACAAACCGGTTAGCCACGTACGAGGCATTTGATTAGCAGTTGGAGGAAGCCCAGTGTGGTGCCTCCAAGTTTGCATCGGCTCTGGCCGTTGGACTTTATAATTCAAAGGGGTGTTTCCAATGCTGAATAGAGCCATGGAGGAATAGACGTCCTTCAATCCATTCTGAGGCTTGTTTGAATATTGTTGACTTGGCCTCGTCTGGAGGATTGAATACCTTACTTCGATCGCGACGGATGTGATCCCGCGGATGACATCGCTTAGGCGCCCTCCGAGCAGACAAGCACCTGGTGGCATTGCTTCTGGGGCGGTAAGCTCAAGGATTCCTCGCTAGATTCGGGCGTTCCACGGATAAAAGCTCGAAGCTTATATCATGACTGCGACCCTGGAAAGCACACTGGTGGCTAGGCTAAAGTACAAAGAGGAATAGACCTCGACGTTTGAATCATTATGCCTCGGGGCCATCGTCTTTGACGAATGTTTGTTATCTCTTTTGCCACTGATGGGAAGCATTGGGTGACATTGATGAAGGAGAGCTAGCCTTGTAGAGAGAGGACCTTGTTCCTAGTTATTAGTTGCTTAGCTACCTCCAGTTAGTTGATATCGATCGCTAGGCGGGGAAGTGGGATGGATGCCAGAGGTACTACGGACGTCATAGGCGACCAAGCCTCGGTAAGTGATGGGATAGAGATAAGAAACTGCCCACGCAGCGAGAAGCCTCGAGAATGCTGCGAATGGATGATTCCAGGGACGATGATATGTACGTTGATCAGGAGAGATGTTTGTTGACAGGAACTGTCCTGAAGATGAAAATAACTATCTCGTGTCGCGGCTGATCCCCCAGCCACACGCTGCCTCCTCCAATTGAACATGGCATTCTGCCAACGCCACCATCTACACCCGGCAAGATAGATGCCGATAACGATAGACTCCAGCCTCGACGGTCACGAAACACCTTGCATGTCACTATTTCCTTCATCATAAATGCGCGCTTTTCTTGTATTGACAACTGTTGCAGGCTAGACTACAAACATATACTCGTATCTACAATTCATCATGAACCTTGAGGTCGAGGTCGAGCTCTCCCGTTACGCTCAGCGCCTGCTCGACATAACCTGACCCCATGGGCATATCATCATCAATGCCTGGCCCTTCTAACGAGAACTCCTTGTTATTCGTATCGAAATCATTGCCATCGAAATCCTCCAGCCATTGAATATTCATGTCAAATCCCTCATCGCCCGTCGAGAATAGTTCCGGGCCACCCTCGACGTTGATGAGCGCTTCAAAATTGGCCTGGCAGATCTCCTCCCCATTATCTGGCTCAGCAGCTCCCAGTGTTTCACCGACGTCAAGAAGTGCTGCGGCGGCCCCAGCTGTTGTGTATGAGTTGAGACTTGCATTGGAGCCTGGAGGTGTATACGTTGAAATGAGGTCTTTTTCTCCTGGCGCCAAAGTCGAGTTGAAGAGCAATATATTGGCCGATTTCATCGCTTCTGGTGGAGGAGTCAGAAGCGAGGGCTTGCGTGAGATCGTCTTCTGACCTGTCGTGACTTGACTAGCTGCCAACTGTGCTTTCATGGCGGGAGCAGAAGCCACGGCTGCGGATGCCTGTGCATTGGTCTTGCGCACCGCAGCATCCAAGAACGAAAAGTCGAAATCTGCCGATGCATACATCTCCCGTAGGCGTTGCAGAGCCTGCATACAGAACTGGAACTTTCGAATGCTTGATTGGCGAATGTCAGAGTCTGTCGATTTGATGTCCAGGAGGTGGATAATGATCGCCGGAAGTAAGCACGTGACACCGGTGTTTGGTAAGTATCGTATCAAATCGTGTGCGTACAACTCTTTATACATCTCTGTGATGTTGTTGGCCGCTTCTCGGACTTTCCTTCTGGACATTTCTCGAAGTTCTGGCGCTATGACCACGTTTGGAGTTGATGGTAGGATCTGAGGTCGGTGCAGGGCACTGATTGCTGTGAGGTAGACTCCGGTGAGTAATGCTCGATGAAGGCTGATCACTTCACCGTCGTTGGTAGGATTCTGTACTTGAAAGTCTGGGCTGAAGTAATGGAGATTGGCAGGAAGTTCTTCATACCACTGACCGAGCTGTGCATCACAGCGGATCACATCACTTGGTTCTGCGGCACATTTCCTAGGGACCAATCTCATGGTTGTTTCCTGCGTCGCTCCAATCTTGTGTCCTAGTGTGGAATATTGAACTGCGAGGACTTGGCTGATGCACATGCACAGCTTTGTGAGGCTGATACACATTTTCGCCAAGGTCACTCGCTTCGATGTGTCTCGCACCGAGGGGCAACCGCCCAGCATTCGAGTGATCTCGGTCGGTAAAGCATCGGTCTCAAAATCGGAAATCTCAAGTATTGAGACATCAAAGTCTCCGTCATTAATTCGCATTGGTCGTCGCATGCCGATTGCAATCAACCGATCTCGCATGAAACAGGACCACCAGATTCGTTTCCAAAGACAGCGTTGCTTGTGATCCATCAACGGGGCATCAGATGTATCGCAGTTAAGGCCGATGGTACGTGCAACGGAGATGGCTACACCAAGCCAATGCCAGACATCCTTGGGATCATCTGGATTCTCATACCAGTAGGTCATCAGCAAGACGCTTTGGACGACAGTGACACGATCGATCTCGTAATCGAAGTCATACAAAAGTTTAACCTTTTGAAAGAACGCCTTCCGGGCTGCCTTCCTTGTCACGTAGCCTTGAGCAACCAAATATCGCATGTCAATATAAGCTGTGCCCGCAAACATGACGGCTTGAAATAGCAAGAGGCTGATGTTGTCACTAGCTTGATTTCTCTCAATCGTCGTGAGCAGATCTTTTAGATCCACAATGGGTAGATATGGGTGAACGTATTGCACATAGCACCGAAGCAACTCATTCCGAAAGCCATTTTCAGGAATCAGAAACACCCCCTTCCTCTGCAAGTACTCTAGGTCCTCTCTCATGATTCTAGGCGGTATTGGCTGTATGTACTGCGGAAGGACAATTTCAGGGCTGGTGGTAGGCGATGGGAAATATTGTGTTCCTATGCTTGCGGGGGCCGGAGATGGAAGAGGCTGGGCGGAGATGACTGACATCCTCCGCGTACACTCCTCCTGGCTCAGGCGATGGCCTTGTGTCTGATCTATATCAACAGCGTTAGCATAATAGGTAGTGGGGCGTGATTGGGTAGCTTTACAGAGCATATGAGGTTTGTGATGGGTCAGCTCGTATTCCAAAGCCTGTCCATTTTGGTTGGACTGAACAGGCTGCAAGCCAGACGCAAGGTCACTTAGGCCGTCAATGTCGTCAAAGATTGGAAAATGGACCAGCTCTTTCTCTTCCTCAATGGATGCACAGGGTGAATGGTGAAAGGTCTCGCCATCTGCGTATGACTTTCGGCGGCGTTTGCCCTCGGTCACTACACATTCCACCTCATCCAGTCTGCAATTTGTGCAGGGGATACCACTTTCAACGACATCACAGCGAACTTTCCGTGACCGACAGCAGGAACATGCCTTAGAAGCTCGTCTTTTGACAGTCCTACCACTTGTTGGTAGTCCTGCAATCGACACCTTTCGCTTGGCTTGTGGTGGCATCGTCGGTTCAACTGCTGCTGCCATAGGTGTTCGCGATATGGACAAAGCTACTTATGAACTCGAACACATCGGATTTGAGAAAAGAATAGAAGCAGAAGGTTTCTGGGGAGGGCTGGGGGAAGGGCGAGAAAAATCGAGGGACAGCGGAAATAGGAATTAGTGCAGAGGGATTTGGAGAAGAAATATAAATGGAGAGCTGTCTTCAGGCCCTCTTGACTACTGGGGATTTAGTGCCGTTCGAGGGATGTCGAAGACGCCACCACTTGCGAGGCCCTCTTACCAGTAGAGTGTGAGGAAAGCTTCTGCACGCACCCCGGACTATCCCCGATCGATGTCGACTCGGTGGCATAGTGATCAGCGATTGGCCACGGAGGCGATGTCTGGCGGAGGGTGTTCTAGTCTGTGGGGATGGAGAGGATCCGCCATCACTATTTCCAACAAGGCTCCCCAGAAGCCGAGTGGCATGGCAGGACAAAGGAGTCCCTCGTTGAGGGTGCAGTGATGAATCGGCCACCATTCTGGTCAATCCGGTGGGAGTTCCCGGATGGATTGCGCTGACAAAATTTGAACACACGTGGACAATGGTCGAGCAAACCGACTAGTTAAAACCTTCAATGTCAGAAAAGGGACCCGGCAAGGGAAATGTTTGAAGGCCAAGTTATGCAAGTCGTGGACCACTCCCCAAATGTCCGTGCCGAGTTATCCTTCCTGCTTAGCCTTGTTATTCGATATAATTATGCCATGTGGGCCAGAGGAGCTTGGGGTGGGACAAGGCCGCTAGAAAGAACTGGGGATGCCAATGTCGGTAATCATGTCTCGTGGAGCTCGAGTCGACGGTTCTCGAGCAGTTCCTCGAGGGTTTAGAATTTGGTTGTCGCGATTCCAGAAGCGAGGAACCAGTCAGGACGAGGCTCAAGCGATTCTAGAGGACATCTTCCTCGAGCCATCTGTTATGCTGAACGCTGTGTCGTGTTCCCCGCGTTCCCCTGGAGGGTCGAGAGTTATCGAGAATGTGTTAGTGCGCCGTCAAATTTTCGATCCTGGTTTTCGAGACCTAGCGTCAAGTGCCCTTGCAGCCGATCGAGGCCCGAAGTCAACGGCAGGCCAGTCGATCGCCTCAAGACCCCTGCACGACAAGATCAGTTCGTCGGCGTGGCTTTGAATCAACACTCCCATCCTTTGGACCGTGGAACCGCCTTTATTAGGCTTTGGGAGAAGTTTGGGGTTAGAATGTGGGAGGATGGGGAAGCTTGGCGCCCTCCCGTGTGAAATTGTGGAATTGGGGGCAGGTGCGAAGTTGGGCAGCGGGGATTTCCCTGCTTGGAGGGGGCGCCTGCCTCATCGACGTAAGCGCAATGGTGAATGGCTGCAGCAGGTGCCCTGGCCGAGTCAGCCTTTTCTGACTCGCCCTCTTTTCGATTGCCAGATCCAGATCATCACCGTCCTACGAGTTGACCTCCAACGACCAAGCTTCCATCCCATGCCACCTCTGCGGCATCGCGTTTGGAACTGACTCGGCAAATCAATGTCAGGACTCAGGATTCCTAGGCGCCCGTGCTGGGCATCTATACGAGTCAGTCAGTTGTCTCGACTTGTCAGCAAAATCATTCATGCACTGACGTCCTCTTCTTAAACCTTGTATTTTCAGTCCGAGGGAGTGATGGCGCCGAGGCCTTCCATGTCATCGGACTAGGGGTATTCAACTATTCTGTCATCTCTTCAAGACCATGAGTACCATGTCTGGCTGGCGGGCTGGAATTTCCCCTTTAACCTTTAGGCTATGTTCCGTGTCTGGGGTTCTGCTTACAAGATACGAGCAGACTCCAAAGATTGCGTCACGACGACACAGATGCTAGGATAAAGCTGTACCAGCAGTGCAACAGATGATCACTTTGGCCACCCTTGTCAGCGGCCCAAGGTTTGGTTGCCCCTGTCGTTACTGTCGTTCAACTCGCTTTCTAGGTGCAATGCTTGGTCGACAAAATCCATGACAGATTTCTGGAACGAACGGTATTTCAATCCGAGCTCGTTTTCCACAGTCTGCCCGTCGAGATCGTAAGACTCGTCAATTTCCTGATTGGGAATTGGCTGAACGACCCGGGTTTTACCCCGACCAATGCCGTCCATTATGATCCTTGCGGCTTTCTCGTAGGAGAATCTCTCTGGCGAGGCTATGGTGAATCGTTTGCCCCCGGCTTCTGGTTTCAACAGAGCCTCAACATGTGCTTGAGCCAAGTCCCTGACATCAACCCAAAATGGCACCCTGGCAACGGGGAGTTGACCACCATTGACGATTTTCCATAGGTTCGATATTGAGTCGCTCAGGTCCTCCAGTCGTTGGACCGGATGGACAAATGGACCGAACACCATCGGAGGACACAGGGTAACGAGGCCAAACCTGGGGTTTTCTTTCTTCACGAACTCCCAACCTGCGAGTTCTGCAAACTTCTTACTTCCCCTATATGCAACAACCGCGCTGCTAGTTTTATCTACCGCTTCGGCCAAAGTCAATGGATTCCAATCCTCAGCAGTGTATGTGAAATGTGGAGGTGCTTTTCTATCGATGTCAATCACCGATGCGAACGACGACGTAATGACCACCCTTTGGATGAGGGGGTTACTCGCAGCCGCCCGAAGCACAGACTTGGTGCCATTGATAGCCGGTAGTATCAAGTCTCTCTCATTATCCTGGATATCATAACTTAACGGCTAGAGCATAACCATAAATTAGCCTTGCCCTTGGTGTGCAAGTGTCTCCCACAGAGTAACGACGCCCTTCAATTGGAGGTATAACTTACACTAGCAACGTGGATAATCCCTTCTACATCCATAACAGCTTCCTTGAACGAAGTAGCCACAGAGTAGTCAGCGACTTGGACGAAATCCAGCCTGTGCGCATACTCGGGCCTCGCATCCCTTAACGATCCAGCCTTGTCAAGATTGCGTACCGCGACTCTCACTCTCAACCCCCTCTGGAGAAGGATGTCAAGCACATGCGCACCAATGAAACCTGTAGCGCCTGTCAGCAGCACATATGTGATTGTCTGCGCTGACATGGTGTTGAATACGTGTCCCCGGCGCGTCACTCCTCGGCAGGTGGTTGGAACGGGGCCAATCCGGGATCAGCCAACTGGTGTACGAGTATATGTGTGAGCCTCGAGAGCCAATGCAGATCCTTGATGAGTTATGTATGCTCAGTTCGTACTCGTACGTGATAACGATCTTAGGTAGCCCCTTCGGGTTCTGTATAATGATACTTAAGCTTCACCCCCACCTTGGGTCAAAAAGAATCCCCCATTTCTTTTTGGAGATCTTCACTTGCAACCCCCACGCCTGGATACTATGACAAGAATTCACCGATCTTTCGCACACAAGAAAGCACAACGTGTTATGAAGGCCACATGGGAGTGTAAGGAACGTTCTATTGGAGATTGTCTTAGGAACTCTCTGAATTTCTGACCTAGGACAGTTCAAATTCTTGAGGATGGTTCCTGCTCTCAGCATCCAGTGCGGCAGGAAGTTTGTCCTTTTTGATCCCCGTTTGGGTCTCGACGTGCTCCTTGGCGAGTTCTTGCTTCGTGATGAGAGTGCTGGCGAGCACAGCAATTGCTGCCATGCCGGTACAGGTGATCCAAAGGTTCCTCAAGCTCCATGCGAAGGCCTGTTTGACCGCTAGTTTCTGGGCAGAGTCGGAGATTGTGTTGATGAGATTGATTTTGGTGGCGGCTGTTGGGCCTGAGAGCTCTTCGACCAGATTCTCTGGCAGGCCATGCGCTCTCAGGTTCGAGCTTTGAAGTTGGATGCCATTCTGGAAGAGGACTCCGCCGATAATGATCGAAAGAGCTACACCAAGACCGCGCATGGAGCCAAGAGTTGCCGTGGCTGTTGCCGTGTCATCTTGGGATACAAGGGCCTGAAGCGCGATGAGAGGCGGATCGAATAGAAGGCCAATGCCGAAACCAGCAACGAGCTGGAAGGCAGCAATTGACCCTATGGATGATGTCGCACTGAGGTATACATATAATCCATTACCAAGTGTCATGAAAAGCACTCCAACCCATATGAGGTCCAAATATCGGCCAAATCGATGTATGAAAATCCCCGAGGCTGTGGCGGAAGCAGCTTCAATCATGATCAAGGGAAGGAGTAGGACTCCGGAATAAAGAGGAGAGGCCTCCTTCGCGGATTGGAAGTACAGTGGAAGGTAATACTCCGCCGCATTAAGGACCTATCACATTTTGTCAGCAAAAATGCTAACGCAGGCACTGTAGACTCAAGTTTTCGTACAAAATGCTGGATGAACCCAATGACCAAACATGCGGCGTTCGATCTCTGGCGGAAGATGCCAAGAGGCATAACTGGATGGTGTGCAAGTCGTGCCTCATTGAAGAGGAAGAAGATCGCGACCAGAATACCGAATACAACAAGGCAGATGACTTTTGGAGAATCCCAGGGGAAGGTTGCTCCTCCAAAGTTTAGCCCCAGTAGCACCATGACCATTAAGCCGATGAGAGAAATGCTTCCAGCCCAATCAACTGCTTTCATACCATCGGCGAACCTAGTCTTCGGATCATGGACATCCAAGAAGAGGAGTAAGAGGCCAAATGCAACTCCACAAACAGGGAGGTTAACCCAGAATATCCATCTCCAGGACAAATATTGTGTGAAGGCACCCCCGAGGACGGGTCCAATACCTCCAGCGACAGCCCAGGTCACTTGGAGAAGTCCTAGAAAGAGCGGTCGAGTCCTGCCGGAGATGTCAATCAAGCAATGGACCAGGAGTAATCGTAAAACAGATAAATAAAGGGATTGCGAACCTCATACTGAACATGTCTGAGATGACAACATTGATGAGCGAGCCCACACCGCCTCCGGATACACCCTGCAAGGCACGGGCGACAATAAGCATGCCCATGCTAGTCGAGAGGGCACAAATCATGGAGCTTGCGAAATACAAGGCAACGGCCATCAAGAGAATCGGCTTCCGTCCCCATATATCGGAGAACTTGGTCCAAACGGGGCCGACAGCGGTCGTTGCAATGACATATGCAGCCCCGATCCAAGAATACCCAGCGGCTGAGTCGAGATCGGCGCAAATCGTAGGGATTGCGGTCGCCACGATAGTCGTATTAAGAGCTGAAATGAAAGTGGCAGACTAGAGCCAACAACTCGTGAGCTGCATGCTTGACAATGTTCGTGACCTTGTTGCCCAGATCCTGCCGATTTTCGGGTGCATGGCACTGGAGCTGATCAAAAGAACACGGAATCTACTTACAAACAGAGCCGTCATTATCGAGAACATTTTGAACTTGCTGCGTTGCGGAACAGGCCCGGCCTCAGTATCAGGTTCATTTTCAGGCACATCCGTCATATCTCCTTTGATCGAAGTGGTAATGGTTTGCGGGACTAGAGTGATATCGATGGATTCCGTGGTATCTGTAATATGGGGAGGAGATGATGAAACCATGACTGTGGCCTGAAGAGTTAGGGGCTATCATGTATCGCAATAGGGAGAAATCCAAAACGAAGGAAAGACTGGCTTAATCCTTATGGGTTCTCATGATGGTGTCTCGAGGAAGAAGAAGCTTGAATTTACATAAAGTTGTAGTAATTGGGTTGGTTGGTGTTGATCATGCGACACGCACGTGCTGAGGACAACTCACCCACCGAACCCTTTAGGTACCTAGCCTATACCTAACTTAGGCAGGTACGCTATCTGCCGGCTCCCCTGAGTGGCCCTGCGCCCTTGGGCAACAACTCAAAGATAACCTCCTCTTCCGCCCTGTTGCAATTTTTCTGTGACCCTGAACTGCTGCCTGCACACTATCACTCGGCTGTTAGCTACCGAGGAGAGCATTCGCCATATCCCGTACGAGGCATGTTGAAACCAATGCAACCTGCTTCTGTCTCAGGGGCTTTCGCTTTCACCGGTCTTCGCAAGGGCTTGCAGAAATGCCACTCACCAACTGTCCCTGCCCAGAAGCTAGGGAAGGTATGTACATGGCGCAATCCGTATTGATTACTGGTATGATTGAGGGACAGTGTTGTTTCCCTCATGCTCACCTTGACCTTCGCTAGGAGAGAAGATCCCATCACACGGCCTATGAGTCGTGTGATGGCTGTAGAAAGGAAGGTGGTCATTGAAATGAAAGGTTGCTATTTACCGTTACTTCGACCCCTGACTTTCAACTCTAGTCTGAGAGGATCTGATATCACAGCCCTCCCAAGGAGCGGAATAGTCGCCCAAGCTTACGGTATTACAGAGATCTTCCCAAATATAGGCTGTGCAACTTGAACTTGGCTCATTTTGACCGCGAGGTTGGCAGGGCAGACTTTCACCTCTCATCATCTGGATTGAGCTCAGAAAGTTCTATTGGTTACGCCCTGCATATTGGCGTGTTCTCAAGCCATGGATGGATATTACCAGAAATCGGGAAACACTATAGGTAAGAGTGAGTCCCTACAACATTGGCCGACTGGTAAAAGACTTCACTCACCGAGCGATGTTTGGCGTAAGCCTGAATGATGAAGCGAACCTCGCTTTATCGTCCCAGCCGCCCATAATTACTTTATCCAAATATGATCCGCCTTCGTCCGGACGCACCATTCTATACTGAGGGATCAGAAGACATGAGAATTAAATCACACCGCTGCATCGTTTCACGAGCCTCCCATTCAACCACAGAGGTGTAGAATTGTGTGGCATTCCTTTGCTCTGCAGTGTATTTTGACACACATATGGGACGAGACAAGAGTTTAAATCCTGTCGCTACCAATGATCTCTACACATTTGACGTCACATACTACCAATTCGACGGGAGCCTGCAGGCTGGCCCTTCGCCGGGGCTTTCTCTGTCGGTGAAAGTCCTCATTGCTGACCGTTCATTCCGCGAATTTCCATGAACACAGCGGATGCCATGCATCTTGCTTTCTCCAGCCCTATCCTCACCATGCGCAGCTATCCTCAACCTTATTCGCTGGGGGTACCTTGCACGCGCATCGACTTGCCCCTTTTCATCACTCTTAGTTCTTGTCTGCATTTTGATTCGCCCTTGCGCAAGGCTTCCACTGCTCAGATAAACCAAGTCAATGCGACACCCCGGACGGCTAACTCGGTGAGAAATTCGTGTGGAAATATCATTCTGGCCAAGTCCTCAGGCGAAGACAATCCATTTCTAAGCCAAAGAGGTGGTGACGACTTGTCATCTGCCCCAGCTCCTGTGATTCTAACCCCAGTCTCGGAGATTCTAGATTTTCAACTTGCACGCTAGAAGCACTGTAAGTGTAAGCCATTGGGACTCATTCCGCTCTTGCTCGGATAAGGCTTGGCGGGTGTGTGAGGACTGATAAAGAAGGGGCACCGACCCACTGGGCCCCTTTCAAGGTCTCAAGATCCCACTGGTTATTCAAACCGAGATCGTTCCGCTGCCACAGAAATATTATCTATCGAAGCACAGCAATCATGACCTCCCAGCAGCGTGTGCCAGTCCGCTGGAGAGAAGCAGAAGATCGTATCTTGCGGAATGAGGGTAAGCTTCACATGTATCAAGGGTGGGTGAAGGTTTTCCTGATGGCTTATGATTGAATAGTGCTTCGCACTGGTCTTAAAGACTGGAACTATGTTGCCACCAAGCTTCCCGGGAGAACCAACAAAGACTGTCGAAAGAGGTGGAGCAAAATAGCGGAGAATGTCAACAAGGGGACTTGGAGTGCAGCGGAAGATCAGCGTCTGAAGCAGGCTGTGGCCAAGTTTGGAATGAGGTGAGGACTTCCAGGTCTCCTTTCGAAAGAGTACCACACCACTGACACCTTCCAGGTGGGCGTCCGTAGCTTCAGTCATGCAGACACGACATGCAGATCGTGAGTTGCAATCTAACTGTTTAGTACTTACATCACATGAGTTTCGTGCTGACTATATGGAGAATGTTCGAAGCGGTGGTACCATTACCTCGATCCGTCTCTAGATCACAGCGAATGGAACGATCTGGACGACGCACAACTCATCGAAGCTGTTGGTCAACATGGAAGAAAGTGGTCAACCATCCGAGAGGTTGTCTTCCCAGGACGTTCAACAACAGATATCAAGAATCGGCAAGCGTCCCCAGAGATCACAAGCACCGCATACGCTAACGATAGTGTTCCAGGCATGTAATTCTAGAACGGCGGGCGAGACAGGGACTGGAAGGCAGTTCTCCACCCTCACACTCCGACCTCCCAGAGCAGCTGACCCACTTGAGAGTCACCTCCTGTTCCAGCGCAGGGACACCCAAGACACCAGAGATGTTCAATATCCCATCAACACCAGACCCGGAACCCACCATCCAACCATGGACAGCCTACGGCAGCCGAGATCTCGTCATGAGTGAAGAGTGCTTCAGATTGACACCATACACCTTGATCACCAACGAAGGGCAAAAGCATCTTGCTTCTCCCTGGCTATCCAATTCGACCTCCATGTATAGTGCGGCCACTGATCCTTGGAGCTATTTTCAGCCTCAGTCCATCACAGAGTCTCATCTCGAGCCTCTCTTGCCGAATGCTGAAAGTCCCTTCGACCAAACAATCAATTTGTCAGGCACGGAGGGTTCCAACGTTTACCCTGTTCCGAAGGAGACTGAATACCCACGCACCGGTACCATGGTGCTGGAACATCTGGAGCCTGAAATCGTGAACAAGCTGATTTCGGTACTTGTCGAGTCTAAGGGTCCGGTAAAGATGAGGTTATTCTAGGCTCAAACTGGTGAACCCACAGCCCCCTAATAGGTCTGACGGGAGGCGCGCACATTCGTAGTATGCTTCTGGTACATACATAATTTTAGAACAGCCGTGATTCGAGAAATTGCACTCAGGTCACCTACTTATTCTACACGCGCACAATGAAACCTTGAGTGACTACCATCAATACCATTTTCCCATCTCCGGTATTTGGCCGAGCATCTCCCAACTTTTGCTCCCTGAATGGATTCTCAATTTTCTGATAGGTCCGCTACATATCCCTACACGAATATTTCGCCTAGTACAGAGTCTGGGCCCCAAAATCCCCGGTTCCGAAAGTAAAATTCGCCAGGGAGTACGCGCACGGGTCGTTGGTGGCATCGGAAAAGGGCTCCAGCATGCCAAGGTCGCCAAAATCAAAGATGGCATGAGGAGAAATCACGCTCGTGGTGGTCAAGCTTTCTGGGACGGTTGAGGGTTCGTCAGAAGGACTGTTCGGGCGAGTGGGCATGGAAAGCGCCCAGTGATCCACTGCTTGCCAGATCGCCTGAGTCGGTTCTTCGGCGTTGGCTTGCGGATCAGATGAATTGGACCGCATGATCTGGTTGAAGTACCCGGCACTGTGTTTGTTGAATCGCTCCAATCTGCTCGCCTGCTCGGTGAAAACGGTGTCAACATATGCTTGAGATGCTTGGACAGGCAGAAAATCAGGGGTTTCCTGAAGGGGCTTACTATGAGAGCGGCATGTTGCCAGTAGGAAGAAAGCTCACGCATGAAGCGCAGATCAGCTTCGAAGTTCTTGGACGCCTCTTCCCGAACCACTGGATCATCGTCATGCTGAGATAGTGCGTGGATAGTTCCTGCCATCATGGTGCAATAGCCGTAGAAGCAAGTAAGGATGAGGACGTTCCCATTCCTGACACGTCGGATGTCGGTGATTAACTTCGCATGCAAGCGACATGTCCTCCACACACGATTCATGAATCGCGAAGGCAGCTTCTGTTGCATTTTTTGTAATCTGTCTTTGAGCAGGAAAGGGTGGTGCAGCAAACATTGGGACAAGGAGTACAGTGCTCTTGCGTAGAGTATCGGACTCGCTGTGAAGTGGTCGAGCGTCCCATCTTTGACAGCAACTCGTTCCAACGTATCCTCTAAAGGTTCACTTAGGTCGAAATGCATTTCTATGCTTGAAAGGAAGGATTCAATCTTCGCAAATGGCGAATTTGAAAGCCATGGCGATGGAGAGAGAATATAGTTTCGATCCTGGAGCACGTATTCGGAGACGCGGTTCAATCCCGATACCATCACAGGTATCAAAGCCAACGGGGCGCATTTCTCGACGCAGTCTCCCTCGGCGCCATCACCCAGTAAAAATGCCAGACTCGGCGCCTCCTCATATCGGTTGGCGTGGAAAGCCTCGTCCGAACACGGGAGATGAACTGAACAGTCCTCGTCTCGAAGAATCGGGGGCCGCTCTCGGGAAAGCGACATCAGTCGATCTTGCAAATGGATGCCCCAAAATACTCGTCTTCGCTCTTCCTTTGAAATAGGGTCAAGATTGGGATCAGGCTCCATGTGGAAACGGAAGAGCTGGGCAGCTCTAGTGGCGAAGCCCAGTTTTAGGAAAGCAGATGAGCAATTCCCAGCTAATTTTTCGTTACCTCGCTGGGCGCTAAAAGTCACGATTTCCACTTACCTGTGTGCTCGACGCAGACGAGTAAAATGACGGTCTGCATGATCGCAAGGGCTTCGTCGGCATTCTTAGGTCCATCCCATGGGACATTGAACGTGTCCCAAGACCTTTTGGCAAGAGCGCCCACGCTGTCTCCTCCTTCAAAGTGATGGTGAGGAATAGCAGAAAACCTTCGAGAAGATGCTAGAAACGCCCATATAAGATACTCTGGTACCTCACCAGCAGCTAAGCGCTGGCGAAACCGACCTTCATGAAAAAGTGAGTATGGGTGATTGTAGCAGTATTTGAAATAAACGTCAGCGGCGAAGAGCAGAACGTGAGTTGGAGGTATTTCAGACTTTGATAAGGCAGGCATTGAGCTTGGAAATTCACAGATGGCCGAGCTTGCTTGAATGCTTTTTGCCGGGTCTTTGCGCTTCTGGATCGCAGTCTCTAGTGGGACCGAACGTTGCGTGGGTTGCATCATAGACGCAGTCATCACTGATGTAGCTCTGCCCTCTGAGTGATCAGCGTCTGGACCATGAACTTGCCTGTTGGGACTCACTTCTCGATGACGGACTCGAAGGCAGCTAGCCGCAACTCCAGAGAGGATATTCTAGCATCCGTTGCAGCCTTTTTCGTATCATCAGTCTCAGCAATTGTTCAATTGCGCCCTCGTGCAACTCTTCGAGATTAAGATGGCAAGATTCAACTTACAATCAAGGCCGAGAGCTCCTGAACTGATCCTGACTCAGATCTCGTGTACGGATCGATGTGGGCGTCGTTGTAGTTGCAATCCTGCGAAAGTCTGTCGCAGAAGCTGCAGACTGGTCTTTCTCCTGTGCACCGCACCTTTTTCCTTCTGCCCAGCATTCAGCACGTTCCATCTTCGTGATCGTATCGCAAGACAGTATCTCTACCAACCTACCTACAGTTAAGACAAGCCTGTCGGATCCTTTTCTTGGGCCTTTCATCATGGTCACGTTCATCAGTCGTGTCGGACATATTGAGAACTGCTGCTATTGTGCGGGTGTTGATCGAGGTGTAAGTAAGTGGGTTGAAGGGCAAGAGTTAATGGATTCTGTGCGAGAAACGAGAATGAGATTGTTGACCCTAAATAGCTTTACTGAGTACTCGCTTGTGCACAGAACCGTTGGACCTCTGAAGCGAGCAGCTATCAAATCGTTGTTGGAGGCAGCTTTGCGAAGATGCAATACTACAAACGGTGGTCAAAGCACTTGCTCCAAGGACCAAGGTTCTTTCAACGGCGCAGCCTTAACAGTAGAATATTGCTATGTAATAAGCACGCCCTTCGAAAGCCAGGAAGAATGTCATTGATTAAGCAGAGAATGTGTGAAGGTAGCGTTAAATCCAGGTGGAGAGGAGCCCCAGAAAAGAGGGTCTAGGCCAAAATGGAAGCCCCCAGATGCTCGTGCGTCAGCATATTTTGATACGGGGTATATTGACGACATCAAGTGTGCCACTCAACGAAAGTTTTGGTTAGTGTTGAGGTGGTTAAATACTAGGAACGTGCCTAACCTAACCTACTCGTCCATAGGTCAATTTCAATAGGCCTCCTCTGCCAATCCACTGATGGACGGCATACACCCGTGTCAGCCGCGTTTTGCCCCGGGTGCGGCCTTGAACCACGATGGAGACGCTCATGTCACCGATCTCGTTAGGCGAAGTGGAGTTTGATGAGTTTTCCATCCACCGAGCTTTAAATACGATCCACCTAGATATCACGGAAAACCAGGTGGCTTGCAATATGAACGCGCCACCCAGTCGACGGGGCCCTTTCCCCGGAATGTCGGCTTCGGAAAGGGGTCGACGGGCCGGGTCCATGACTGGAGGAGGAGAAAAGGAATCCAATTCGGTGCCCTCGTCCAGCTCTCGTTGGAAACCAAGAGACTGCAACTCAATATGCCTGAGGTAACACGTGCTGCACCATATGCTGAACCCCTTTGGTCCTCTAGGGGCTACTCGGCCTACTACAATGACTCTCACTACCGTCTAAGACGAGAGCTTCGAAACTACGTGGAGCAGGAAATCAGTCCCTATGCGGCAGAATGGGAGCACGAAGGAAAAGTGCCAGTCGAGGTTTGATATCCAGTCTAACCAACATTACCGCTGTCGTTGCGCTCGCTTACTATTTTTCCATAGGCGGTACAAAAATTTTGCTCCAGCGGTTTGATGGCTGCATCGATCTACCCTTCGCCATCTGAATATCTAGGGAGCATAAAGTTACCAGGTGGTGTCGAGCCAGGGCAGTGGGACGGCTTCCACGACCTGATCTGCATTGACGAAATCGCGCGATGTGGCTTTCTCGGGGTCATCTGGGCACTAAGCTGTGGGAATGTGATTGGACTTCCTCCAGTGATCATTCATGGCTCCGCGGAACAAAAACGCAGGTTTATCCCCGACGTGCTGCAAGGCAGGACAAGGTTTTGCCTCGGTGTCACCGAACCTGATGCTGGGTCCGACGTTGCAGGAATCACTACAACTGCCGTTCGAGAGGGCAATGTGTACAAAGTGAATGGAAGCAAGAAATGGATCACGAATGGAATCTGGGCAGATTATTCGACAATGGCGGTCCGCACAGGGGGACCTGGAGCGAAGGGTCTTTCCGTCCTGGTCGTTCCCTTGAAGGCGAAAGGTGTAACACTGAAGAAGATACAAAATTCTGGAGTTCATGCTAGTGGTAAGAGACGAACTCCGCCCACGAGGAGAAGAGGTTGCTAATCGATGATTCAGGCTCCACATTTATTGAGCTGGACGATGTGGAAGTCCCGGTAGAAAATCTACTAGGTAGAGAAGGACAAGGGTTTGAGATCATTACTTCCAGTAAGTGTAGAGCGGCCTAGAGGGCCTTGCTATTCTGACAGCTCTCACCAGATTTCAACCACGAGCGACTATGGCTGGCGTGCACGGCTCTCAGACTTGCGCGAATCAGCGTCGAAGATGCATTCCTGCACGCCAACTCCCGCGAAACCTTCGGCAAGAAACTGATTGAAAATCAAGTGATCAGATCGAAACTGTCAGCGGCCGGCCGCAAGATCGAGTCTGCACACGCCCTTCTAGAGCAGTACGTTTACATCGTCGACTCTGCGCACAAGAAACGGGCTCCGCCACCTCCCGCGATCGGAGGTCTGGCGGCGACATGCAAGGTTCTCGCAGGTCAGGTTCTCGAGCATGCGAACCGGGAAGCCCAGCAGATAATGGGTGGTCTGGGCTACTCGAAGAATGGAAGAGGTGCGAGGATCGAGCAGATCAGTCGAGATCTCCGTGTGATGGTTGTTGGTGGAGGCAGCGAGGAGATCTTGGCTGATTTTGCCATTAAAGAAGAGGCTAAGCTCTTCACGGTGAAGGATAGGAGCAAGCTGTAGTGTATGTACGATACTCAATAGGAAATGGGATTTGTGAGATTTTGGCTCGTCCGAGTTGTGTCATGAATGCACAGCAGTCAGACAAATTGTACGAATTTTGTTGCCCCTACTTATAGGACGGGCACAGAGAGATATGTAACAAGGCTGAGAATACGAAAATTCCCCAACAAGACGCCAATCGATGGACCTCAATATTGCACAATTGGCCACAGTCCAGTCAATCAAGTCAAATCATCTGGAGAGGCACACCTGAAATTTGTAAGTTGGTTAACTATTTTCCCGTTTTATCTTCTAAGCTTCAAGTGTACTATGCATCCACACAAACAGTATCTGTATATTACAAGCGGGCTAAAGAGCGATGACCAACTGCACCCTCGACCTTCGGGATCTTGACGATCTCCAAACACATCCCCAGAATATCTCTTGTATCTCTCGGATCGATCACACCATCATCAAGAAGATGTGCACTGGTATAATATGACTCACTCTCTCGCTCCACATTGTCCCTGAACGCGTCTGTGTTGGCAGTCTGGCCTCCCACCGACTGGCCAGCTTTCACTTTGCTCCTGGCCGAGGCACCGGTAGTGAGGACCGTCTCCATCACACCTGCCAACTGACTCGGTCCCATGACGCTGCATCTGCCAATGGGCCAGGTGAATAGGAAACGAGGGTTGTAACCTCGACCACACATGGCGTAGTTTCCCGCCCCGTATGAGGATCCGAGGATGACAGAGATCTGTGGGACTTTCGAGCAGCTCACAGCAGAGACGAACTGAGCCCCCTTTTTGATGACGCCATCTCGCTCCGCGTGGGAGCCGACCATGAAGCCTGTGACGTTGTGAAGATAGATGATGGGAATGTCCCTGGATCAGGTGTGAGTAATGTGACCCATACTTGGCAGATGCAGATAACAAACCTTTGATTGCACAAGCGAATGAACTGTGCCCCCTTCGATGCTTCGTCTGGGTTTATGACTGGAGTTTGATTCCCAATAATGCCTATCGTATGGCCTGTATCTTGTCAGTTTTGCTTACACGCCCACCAATCCGAAAGACTGACCATGTAATTCGGCCCAACACGTCAGGAGATTCCTGCCATAGCTGGGTTTAAAAGTCGCCAGCCGCGAGTCGTCGACTAACCGCAGGACGACCTCCGCCATATCGAAGGGCTTGCGAATATCTGGGTTCACCAGCGCCAACAGGTCCTCCGCCGGGTACCGTGGAGCTCGTGGTTCCTTCAAAGACTCAAGCCTTTGCGGCCGTTCAGGTAAAGTCTTGACCCACTCGCGCGCCTTGCGAATCGCATCAAATCTAGAGGAGTTAGAAGTTAATAACTCACATCAGAAGCAGGGTACTTACTCATCGATAGCCAATTGGTCTGCCAGTCCAGTCACGCTGGCGTGCATATCACCTCCCCCGAGCGTTTCCGCATCCACCACTTCACCCGTTGCCATTTTGACCAAGGGTGGGCCTCCCAAGAATACTTGAGCCTTGTTCTTTACGAATATCGTGTAGTCTGATAAACCAGGCAAGTATGCTCCACCTGCCGTTGAGGATCCGAATACGACACTACAGGATGGCAATCTGCTTGCACTTCTGCGAGCGAGGTCCTTGAACATCTGGCTGGCCTTGTGAAAGACCCGGAACTGCTGTGGGAGGAAGACACCTGCCTTCAAAAGAGGATAAGTGCGTGAGTATAGACTCCCTTTCAAAGAGAAGAGAAGGCCTACTTACCGCCTGGACGAGTCCAATTATTGGTAGTTCATTTTCATTCGCTATCTCTGTCATCCGGTTGTGCTTGAGGACTACACAGGTCAGATTTACCAGCTTGCACGTTTGTTCAAAAGAGGATCTTTACCTGTAAACTCGTTCCACGCGCCTCCCTTGACCGATGGGATAGAGCAGATCATCATACAAGCCCTCTCACTATTCGAGCATTATTAGAAACCAGAGATCAAAGTCCTTGAAAGCAGGGGAGACTCACTTGACCAGCCCGATGCCAGCGACAATGCTGGCACACGGCGTCGAGTCCAACCCATAGCCCGCAAATTGCGCAAGCTCTAAAAACGGGGAGTCTGGGTCCAGCAACAGGGCAATCCTGTCGCGTGCTGTAAATCGATGTAGCGTCAGCAGAGCGCGTCCCCCTGTGCATCACAGCCAGCATAATGCAAGGAACTTACCCAACAACTGTTCACGGTCCTGATGCCGCTGCGTGGACGTCAAATTCCCCTCGGAGCTCGTCGCCTGCAGTGCATCTTCAAAGGTTCTGAGCACCTTCTGCCATTCCGTGCGATTATTCGCATACGTTTCCTGCCGCAGGTCCAGCTTGGACTTGCAGAATGGAAAGCTTCCTTGTAACGACATACTGCAACTTTTGAAGTGCACTGTGGAAAAGGGTGTTTACCAAATTTCGATAAGTACTAAACGACGGCGTAACCCTGGGCCTCAGGACAAAGACCAATAAAGTATTTCAGCTTCCTAGCAACTTGCAATCTGCCACGGCTACGACACACGTGAACATTTGAGTTTCTGGGTACAGCCCACCGTGCCCTCAGGGCCTGGGGGTGGGAAGCGGGCGAGCCCACGGAAGCCACCCGGGTCTGGCAACCGCCCCTCGGATATCGGAGAAGCTGCCAATTATGCACAAGTCGGCTTGAACTCGGAAGAGTGAGGTTGAAATCCCTCGCACGGTCAGATCGTGGACGCTGTCGCTTGTGCTGGTCGTTGAGCCCTGTGAAAGGTTCGAAGTGAGCAAAAATAGACCAAAAGTGGTTGGCAGATCGTCCTAACTTACTTGCCTATTCAAGCCATGGCCTACATTTATGGTTGGTTTTAAATGGATGGTTCTACACTATTGTTCTATTTTACTACCGTCTAGATACCCTCACAGCTTCGGCTTCGCTAGGTTCTCCTTCAGAGAGTCCCAATCGACGACCTTCTTCGCGCGAAACGCCCCTAGCCCGATTTCCGACTCCGAACCCAGCTTCATCATCCCCTCAAAGAAGCCCTTGATGGTATCTCTTTGTTTCTGACCACCTGGGTTCGACCATCCGACCTCCACCACGTTCTTGACCAGGGTTGAAGCGCCCGGCGCCGCCTTCCTCAGCTTTACCAAATATGTATCTAGCTGGTGATCTAGATCAGTCACGTCCTTTGCCAGCACGTGGACCGCGCCGATGGATTTCAGTTCGGACATACTGATAGGCCGCGCGGACAGCATAGCTTCTCTGGTGAACGAGGGGCCCCATTCTCGAACGATATACTCTGAGATAATGGCCGGGCATAGACCCAGCTTCACCTCACTCAGAGTTAGACTAGCCGTCTCCACTGCTATGCGAATGTCACAGGCAAAGGCGAGTCCGATCCCTCCAGCGTAGCAGGGGCCGTTGATCGCAGCAATCGTGACTTGTGGCGCCTTGGAAATGGTTTCGAAGAGCTCTGTGAGCATGGCATGGTCACTCTTCTTCTTCTCCTGCACAGCTGGTTTCGCCTGGACCTTGTCACTGAGGTCCATGCCCGTGCAGAAGAACTTTCCTTCGGCCGTAATTATGATCCGTGAGATAGACAGGTCTGAAGACGCCTTCTGGATGTAGCTTTGTAGCTGCGTCAGCATCTCAGCGGTCAATGCGTTTCCGTTCTGAGGCCGTCGTAGTACGATCTTGACATTCACCCCAGACCGGAGAATATCCAAGTTCGGAGACTGTTCGACGTAGTGCCATTGGAGTTTCTTCGCAGGAATATTTCCGGACACGCTGCTGCCACTTTGGTTCTTGCGTGCAATCGCCTGGCCGGCACGGCTGTTGTTGGGGCCTTGCAGGACACTGGAAATCCATTCACCGGTGGCCGATAGTTTCGAGAGATCGAGGCCAGTCTGGATGCCCGCCTTGTGGAACGAATAAACGAGATCCTCGGTCGCAACGTTTCCTTTCGCCCCTGGTGCGAATGGGCAGCCGCCTAAGCCTGATATGGCGCTATCGAAAGTCCGGACTCCAAGTTCGTATGCGGCCCACGCATTTGCGACTGCCTGTCCGTAGGTGTCATGGAAATGGCCGGCCAGCTTGGAGATATCGACACCGCCTTCTTTCAGGTAAGTGAGCAGGTTTCGAACGTCCTGCGGACATCCGACACCGACCGTGTCCCCAAGGAGGACCTCATAGCACCCATAGGAAAACAGACTACTCACAGTATGTAGAACTGCTGCTGGATCTGTGGGGCCATCATATGGGTCGGAGAAGATGCATGAAACAGCCCTGTAAGCCCAGTTAGTGTCTTCCAAATCTCCCTAAATTCTGCCATCAGAGCATAATGGACTCACCCTCGCACGGCAATTCCCGACCGCAGCGCGCTTTCCGTAACCTCTTTCGCTCTCTGCAGACCTTCCGCAACGGTACAGTTGATATTCGCCCTGCTGAACCCTTCTGTAGCACTAATAAAGACACAGATCTCCTTGACGCCAAGCGATTTCGCGATTTCGAGGCCTTTCAAATTAGGGACCAGGACCGGACATCTCGTGTCCGAACGCTGAATCAAACTTCTGATGGACGGGGTCGAAAGCAGCGCTTGATTGTCTTGAAGTTGAGGAATCGCCTTGGGCGACACGATCGAGGTCGGTTCTAGGTATTTGGTGCCTGCTGCACTGAGTCGATTTATCAGTTCGACCTTGACCTCGAGAGGAACGGCCTTTTTGATGTTCTGGAGTCCATCCCGGGGACCGACTTCGACGATTCTCACTGATGGTCCTCTTGCCATTGTAGATGTTGAAAATGATCTGGGTTGCCGAAGGCTTTGGAGTGACCCGAAGGAGGCACGTTTCATCGTAATAAAGAGGATATTCCCCCTTCTTTGAGAGCGCTCTCCGCTCCAGCAAGGCTCAATACTTTGTCCAAAACCATCAAGAACTGCTATGCCTCAAGCGGGTAAGCGAGTGGCAATTTCCAGACCATTGCACTGTCAGTTTGAGCCCTACTCGCCGCACGGAACCATGGAGAAGGTAGAAAGTTGCGTGGTTCGGAAGCCGAGGCTGAGGCCGCTGGTTGGAAGGTTCGTACCCCGGATACGACACGGCTGGCTCCCGTGGAGAGCCGGGCAGTTCGACCGCCTCTGGACCCACGACAGATTACTCGCTAATAGCCTCGTATGCGCCGATGAGCCGGGGATCATGTCACAGTGACGAGTGGTCAAAAGGGTGCGGGTTGACACGCTAGATTCAAAATTATAACGTCGGCCACCGACCTTGCGGACGTAGAGCACCATTAACTATCGTCACATAGTGCAGCGGAAATGGAGACTACAGCATCACCTGAGCGAGCGCCTCTTTGGACTGCTCAGCTACCCTGCGATGAGAATGGGAACCCTCGCATTCGACGTTTGATGATTGCAAACCGAGGCGAAATAGCGTGTCGAGTTATCAAGACATGTCGGAAGCTGAACATAACCTCAATAGCGATATACGCGACTGAGTATGGGGCCCAATGTGGAAATCGTTTACAAGGCTGACCGTAACAGGGATGCTTCCTCGCGGCACTGCGTCGAGGCAGACGAGGCAATACAACTTGGATCAATCGACCAACCTACAGGAAATCCGTTTCTGAACATCGAAGGCCTGGTAAAGACAGCCTTGGCGTGCAAAGCAGATGCCATCCACCCCGGATATGGGTACTTGAGCGAGAATGCCCAGTTCGCGGACGCTGTGCGAGCCGCCGGGGTAATCTACATTGGACCTAGTTCTCAAGCAATACTCACCCTGGGTGACAAAAGATCCGCCAAGGAGTATCTCCTCGAGCATGAGCCCAGTATTCCCCTGATCCCAGGCTATGCCGGCTCCTTCTCTGGAAAGGAGCTGGAAGAACAAGCTTGTAGGATCGGTTTCCCCGTTATGATCAAAGCATCAGCCGGTGGAGGTGGAAGAGGCATGCGAATCGTCAGAGATCAAGCCAGCTTGCAAGAAGAAGTGGAATTGGCCCAGTCTGAGGCCCAAAGGTCGTTTGGATCTTCTGATTGTATCCTCGAGAAATACATAGCCTCAGGAAAGCATGTTGAGGTCCAGATCATGGGCGATAGCAGCGGCGACGTCATTTCACTATGGGAGCGAGACTGCTCCGTCCAACGACGACATCAAAAAATTATTGAGGAAAGTCCATGCGCATGGCTGAGTCAGGAGCAACGCGAGAGAATTTGCGCCGCAGCTGTGAGAATAGGGAAGCTCTTGAGGTATGAAGGAGCCGGAACGGTGGAGTTCATGGTGGACATCCAGACTGGAGAGTTTTACTTCTTAGAAGTCAATGCAAGACTTCAAGTCGAGCATCCCATCACAGAGGAGTGCACTGGCTTGGATATTGTGTCGATGCAGCTGTACGTTGCCAGTGGTGGGCTCCTGCAAAACGTTATCGGGTCTGGTAATGTTCCACAGAATGGACATGCGATTGAATGTCGATTATGTGCTGAAGATCCCGATCAAAATTTCGCACCTCAACATGGCCTTGTTCGCCTGTGGCAACCGTCTCCTGAATACCAAGGCAGAGATGTTCGGTATGAAACTGCCATTCAGTCCGGAGGCAGAGTGTCCATATACTTCGACTCCATGATTGCAAAGATTGTCGTATGGGCTCCAACACGCTCACTCGCGATCCGAAAGATGGTGAAGGTTTTGGCAAATACTCCTTGTGTGGGAGTGCGGACAAACCAACTGTTCCTCCAGGCATGCCTTACGCACCCGAGTTTCAACCGAGTCGACTATACCACGGCATTCATCCCAACGAACCTTGAGGAGTTGCTTGATTATACCAACAGATCCCTCGACTTCCAATTGCAAACCAAACTATCGGTGCTGGCACCACTCTTCGGCAGGACACTGCAAAAGATCAACCGAAAGAATAACGCGAGGTCAGTGTTTAGGAGCATACGACCGGGGTTTCGAAATCAGCCATATGACAAGGTCAACGTTCACAGCGACATTGCCACAAAATATGATGCAACCGCCAATGGTGAGACCCACCCTCGAGTATATACCTGGAATTACGATCCATCGACGACCTGTACAGTTGGAGCAGTTCCGAAATACACTGTACCAGAGGACCTAGACGGCAAACAATCAGCAACATCAGCAGTCACCAACGCATACAACCTTCTGAGCACGTCACTCAGAGACGGGCACGTCCGTGGATCGGAGAAACTCGATGTCCACATCCAGTCGATCACCAGCGACACGATCTCAGCGGAACACGAGCCGCCGTGGAAAGTGGGCAAGATGGTCGTTTCGGTCGACCAGACCCTCATCGAAGTGACGGTGGCCACGGAAGATATCTTCGAAGCGACTTCAGAGGTCGAGACCGCAGGATCGCGAAAGATTTACCTGCACCTCCCGACGCTCGGAACGTTCGTCGAGTATCGGTGCTACTCGGTGCTATCTTACTTTGAAAGCCAACGCTCCGCGGTGGCGGGAGGCGCGGACGCTTCTGGAGGTGCTGTCGCAGCGCCAATGCCGTGCAAAGTGCTGAGGGTATTGAAGAAGAATGGCGACTCGGTGAAGACAGGAGAGATTGTGATGGTGGTGGAGAGCATGAAGATGGAAATCAACATCTCTGCATCCAAGGATGGCATTTTTGAGACCTCGGTTCGCCAAGGTGACGGTGTCGATCAGGGCGTGGTTTTATGTCTCTTGAGCGATAAAGAAAAGCCAAAAGCGTAACTATCATGTAGTACAGTAGAACTCGACGTAAATATGAGAATGTATTTGTTAGATCATCCCATCCACCTCTCTTGACGCTGGGATGCAAATGTGAAATGGAAACATTTCTTGGGCCTGATAAGATCAAAGTCACATCGTTCCACTAAATGACCAAGATCTGACGCCTCTGATCACATCGCGCCAGGTCGTGGCTGCGGAACTGGTGATTTCAATTGAAGTCCAAGTGTGAAGGACATCTGGATATTCAACGCACGAGTCATTTATCAGTCTCCAACGCCAACCACGAGTCATGATTCTGCTTCTCCGCACGCATTATCTAATAACTCGAAACTCCACTCCGTGCATTTCACAACGACTACTCCAAAAAATTCCACCACTAAGTAGAACTAGACATCGCACCTAAACACATTCCCGCAACCAATATTCCCAAAACAACATCCCACCCCGGCTCCCTGAACCCTCGTGCACTCATCCGCCTATTCCTCAACGCACACACGATGACGATGCCGTAATGGCCACGACGCGACACAAGCGGGCGCACGGCACGAGACCCGGCGGTGTGAAAGAGAGCGACGCGGCGGCGAATGAGGCGATCCTCGCGCACGCCGAGTTTGCGCGGACCGTGAAGTCCTGGCTGAGCGTGCCTGGGTATGGGGATGGGAGTGGTGACGAGGAGGAGGACGCTGCTGCGGGGACCGATGACGGCGGAGCGGGATCAAACAAGCGAGGCGGTGCGTTTGCGCTTGCACTTGGGCCCGAGGAGGGGGAGGCAGGCAACTCGGACATGTAAGGCAGCAGCCACCAATCTCTCCCCTCTCGCAGGAAAGACACATACACGTACATGTGAACACACACACTGACGCAAAGGTTGGGAATACAAACAGGGGCGGACTGGGCTTCATTGCACCGAAAGACTCGAACGGGCGTCCCGTGACCGCGACAGCAGCCAGTGACCCGACGACGACGTTTCTGCGCAAGCAACTCCTGGGGAACAAGGGCCGACATGCTCCTCCTCATCCTCTCACAGCCGCAGCTCGATCGCGGCGGATGGGGAAGAGATTCTCCAACAACAGGGACGACGGTAGTGACGACGGCGATGAGGAGGACTCCCGCTCCAGGGCGCGGAGAACGACAACGAAATCCACGGATGGCGGTGGCGCCGCGAGAATCGACTCGGTCGTCAAGGTGCAGACGGGCGCGCAGCCCGAAGGGACTGAGCACCAAGCGCCAGATGAATCACCTTCCTTGGATGTTTCGCCACTGCCGCTACCGCCTGCCGTGGCTGCCTCCAAGAGCGTGAAGCGAGGACCGACAAGCTACCTGGATGAAGTGCTCGCCGAGCGTGCTCGAAAGAAGAAGAAAAAAAAGAAGACATGAAATGAGATAAGGGAGGCCCTCAACCACGAACGAACGATATAGAAATGCCAATGGGATCGAATCACTCACGAGAGTCGTTGAGCCAGCGAGCGTATTTTTGCATGTTTTTATTTTCCCTTCTTGGGATTATCATCTAGCCACAGGCTGATTGATACAACCATCGATGGTGGTCCACAAAATATGCAACTATGCACTATGCAAACATTTGAGACCCTTATCTAGGGTCACTTATATTCCCGATCCCGGCACATCCACATTCCATCTCCCCACAGAATTACCCAGGACAAACGGCCACCCAATCCATCATTTGGAAGCTCCCAATCCAATCCAATTCGCCCACAAGGGGAGGTCCCCTCTTCCTCTCATATACCCCCAGCACTAATTGACATCTGTCCCCCGCAAAATTCTAATCGTTCAACGATTAATGTACCATATCCCCACCCATTGGCCGTAACAACGCATGGAAGAGGCTCTGCTATGGCCTGAACTTCAAGATAAATATAAACTCGGGGTTGCATATGCGCGCACGCTGGTTAATTTTTTTTCGTCTGGTCCAAAAAAGGAAAATCCAACATCATTATCTACAACAGCATATTGGCCGTGTCCACTGGTCACAAGAGGAAGCAAGACACATAGGCCGATGACAAGAAACATTCCATGGATCTCTGAAAGGAAATTCATTGCAATCGTTTCCGTTTGCGGTCCTCCAGCGGACTTTCATCTTCATTTTCCTGTTCCACTGTCTCTGCTGGATTTAGCAGAGAATGCAGGGTGGCCATGCTGCCCCGACGGGTGGCGGGAGCTGAATGAAGTTCAAAATTGGGCCGAGGGAATTTACTTCCTCCCATGGCCCAGGAAACATTCTCTACCCCGAGCCCGGCAGGAGGAGGTTCGGAGGTCAGTGGTGGCGTGGGTTGGTTCGCCGTCATCTGTCGTCGAGGACCGTTGATATCATACTGCGCGAGTTGATCTCGAATCTGCTGGTCTCCAGTCTGGGGAGCTTGCTGTGGCGACGATGGTTGCCAGTGCACAGATGAATGGCCCGAGGCATAAGGTGATCCGTTCGGATTGTTGTTCGGCGGCCAGCCGTGTTCACGGATATCAGCGGACGTATGTCTCCGCACCAAACTCAATGGAGGTGGGGTTGTCACCGAAGCCAGTGGATGGACGCTGGGTGGCGGCTGAGGCGGGAGGGCGGGGCGACTGAAGCCCGGCGATGCCTGTGGAATGCTGATAGAACCAAATCTTCGAGGAGATGAAGAGAATTGAGGAGGGATTGGTGGGACTGGAGGTCGTAACCCAACATGCTGTGGCTCAATTTGGACGGACGATCTTCGGCTGTCAGGATAATTAAAGCCCCGTGGCGAAAGCGGAGGCTCCAAAGCCGAGCTGCCGGGGTAAAATGAGGGTCTGCCGTTTGGGACAGGATCTGTAGGCGTCTCCAGAGCGCGCACGAATTCAAGTTGTCGAGCAATTTCCTTTTGCATGTTCGTAATATCGCTATACAAGGCATTTTCGGGAGAAGAGACGCTCTGGAATGCTGTTGTGAAATGGTGTAGCCACTGGTGACAACGGACCAAGCCCTCGGTCAAGGCTTGACATTTAGAACTCACCATGGCGTAACTATCCTCGGTCCGTTGGAGTCGCGCGTGAACGTCATAGAATGCTTGCTCCAAGCCAGCCAACCGTTGATCGGTGTCTGGTATGACCTCGGCTGGAGTGCCAGGCTGCGAGACCCCTGGCTTCGCATTGGAGAAGGAGTCCCGGTGGATGAGAGTATGGCGCGATGCGCGGCGTTTGATCTCGCGCAATCCAATTAGGTCACCCTTTTTGAAGTTGCCATTCCCATGCTTAAATTCCCACAGCGCGGACTCCGGGGAGCCGGTGTGAAAGACATCACTCACTTTGTGGAAACCGTACATATTCAGCTGTCGCACGAAGGAGGAGA
>Ga0105239_10000733_pt1 | contig 46597 bp, 45 predicted proteins | sample KBSC44metaG_FD_92761 | JGI IMG/M metagenome (GOLD analysis project Ga0105239, IMG submission 92761) | Corn rhizosphere microbial communities from Kellogg Biological Station, Michigan, USA - KBS C4-4 metaG | ecosystem: Host-associated > Plants > Roots > Rhizosphere > Soil | place: Michigan, USA...
GGACGTCGTCGAGGAATGGAAGTGGCGCGGCGTTCCGGTGTGGGAGCATGACGGCATCCTCTGCACCGGCGAGACCTACAAGGCGGTCGTGAAACTGACCTTCGCCCATGGCGCCGCGCTCGAGGATCCCGCAGGTCTTTTCAACTCGAGCCTGGACGGCAACGTCCGCCGCGCGATCGATATAAGCGAGGGCGAGAAGATCAACGACAAGGCGCTGAAGGCGCTCATCCGCGCCGCTGTCGAATTCAATCAAAGCAAGGCCAGGAAGAAAAAGACCGTGCGTTGAAACGCTCTGAGCGTAGCTGGTGCTAGTGCCTCGGCGGATTGTCGGTGAGCTTGACCTTTTGCGTCGGGTGTTCCGCCATCACGACAGCAGGGACCGTTCTCTTTGCTGAGGCGCCACCGGGGTGCGTGTCCACAACCCCCACATCCAGCTTTACGATCGTGCTGGAATCGAAAGACAGCTGCTGCCAGTCGACCTGTATCTGGTTGGCGGTAAAGCTGACACGGTTTGAGTCGAACCCAACCATGTTGGTCGCGGGGTCGATTTTGACGGACGCTATCCGGCCGGGCGATGTCAGATTTATCGCGACGCCGCTATGGATCGTGGGGGGCAACGACAGATCCGATTTGCTCCACTGGCCACCGGAGCCGGAGGGCGAATAATCGAACGTGATCGAATGCTTGTCCGTGACGATATTGAAGTAGCCGGTGAACGTGCCGCAAGTCGTCGCTGTGCTTTGGACGTTGCATTGCCCCGGGCTGCCAAGGCCGTTGTACGGGCTCCCATACACGTAATACTGCCAACCCAGAGAGGCGCCCACCCAGCCGGCAGCCTCGGCGGCGCCGGTCGCGACCACAGCAACTGCACCAATCGCGATGAAGGCGGCCGTGACACGCATGCGTGTACGCACAACTTGATGCATGTTTCCCTCCGCTGTTCGGGTGTCCGCAAATCACCCTGCGACTGGATTATCGCACATTTCCAAGAAGAACAGGCGCGAATTTCATGAGGCCGCCGGTCGCTCTCCGGGAACAACTCTATTCCAGCAGCCGTTCCACATCGTCGGTGATGCCGGCGATATCGTCGGTCGAGGTCGTAACCAGGCGCGCGCGGCCGGAGCGGTCGAAGAAGAACACCGAGTTGGAATGCATCACTGTGTAGGGATGGCCGGGCGAGTCCTTCGTCACGCTATAGAGCACGCGATAGCGCCGCGTTAGCGCCACCAACCCGTTGGGCGGACCGCTGAGGCCGTCGACCTGCTTCGCAAAGCCGCGCACATAGGCGCTCAGGACCGGAAGCGTGTCGCGGTCCGGATCGACGCTGACGAACAGCACGGAGACCTCATAGGCGCGCGTGTCGAGGCGCTTCAGCACCTCGGAAAGGTTGGCCAGCGTGGTGGGGCAGACGTCGGGGCAGTGCGTGTAGCCAAAATAGAGGATGACCACGCGGCCGCGATAATTCTCCGCCGTGACGACCTGGCCGTCATTGGCGCGGACCATATGGAATGCGAGCTTAGGCATTGCGCCGGTGATATCTGTCGCATGCCAGGGCTTGCCATTGTCGTCGCAGGCCGCAAGCAGCAGGCAGAACACGAGCGCGGTGAGGCGGCTGAGCGCGGCTGTCATTCCGACCGCATAGCATGGCCGGTCACCGGCGCGAAGCTGTGACCAAAAACCACTGGATGATGCGATCCTCTTGGGGCCATTGTCGCCGCCGATGATGGAAATCCGACGCGCCTGGTCCGCTTATGCCGCGCTGCTTGCGCTCGGCGGTGTCCTGTACGTCGTCTGCCGTCTCTTCCCAGCCGATCTACCGTTCTGGATGCCGTGGGAATTTTCCTGGCCGGTGTTTCTGTTCACGGCCCTATCGCTTGCGTGGTTTTTCCGGGGGCTGAAGCGGGTTCCACCGGAGGAACGCCCGGCGCGTTGGCGCACCGCGTGCTTTCTGCTCGGTGTCGCGATGGACTATGCCGTTCTGCAGACCCATATCGACTTCTACGCGCAGCACATGTTCTTCGTGCATCGCTGGGCGCATTTCGTGCTGCATCATCTGGGCGCGTCCCTGATCGCGCTCGGAACGGCGGGGCCAGCGATTCGCGCAGGCATGCCGGGTTTTCTCCGGCCTCTCCTCGATGCGCGCCCCGTGCAACGAACGGTCGATGTCATGCAGCATCCGGCGGTGGCGCCGGCCCTGTTCGTGGGGCTGCTCTATTTCTGGCTGATCCCCGCGATCCACGCCCGCGTGATGCTGGACGCCAACCTTTACGACGTCATGAACTGGACGATGGCGATCAACGGCATCTTCTTCTGGTCGCTGATCCTCGATCCCCGTCCGAAGCCGCCGGCACGGCTCTCCAGTCTGGGCCGTGCTGCGCTTATTCTCGTGATCGAGCTGCCGCAGATGGCCCTAGGCGCCATTCTCTCGCTCTCAATGACCGACTATTATCCGGTCTATACGATCTGCGGCCGTATCTTCGATATGACGGCGCTGAACGATCAGCATTATGGCGGCCTGATCATCTGGCTGCCGGGAACGCTCACAAGTTTTGCCGCCATGATCGCGGTGCTGGTTATCATGCGGATCAACGAGGAAAGGGAAGAGCATGCGCGTCAGGGGATTTGAAGTCGTAGTCGCTGCGATGGCGATGGCAGCACCGGCCTTGGCGAGCGATGTGGAGGTGAACGATGCCTGGTTTCGCTCTTTGCCCGCGAAAGTGCCGGCCGGCGGATATTTCGTACTGCACAATTCCGGCGCCCAGGAAATTTCACTGACGGGCGCGCAATCTCCCGCCTGTTCGATGCTGATGCTGCACAGAAGCACAGAGTCCGGCGGCATGAGCAGTATGGAGGATGTGGCGAGTGTGCCGGTCGCCGCGGGCGAAACCGTGAAGTTCGCGCCGGGCGGCTATCACCTGATGTGCATGAACCCCACGCCGGCGATGAAGCCCGGCAACAGCGTGCCCGTGACGTTCAAATTCTCCGACGGCAGCAAGGCCGTGGTGAATTTCGCGGTGCGGAACGCGCGTGGGGAATAGTGTCAGACTTCGGCTGCTTGTGCAGGCTCCGCAGACGAGGGCGTGGTTTCCATGATCCCAAGCGACTCGGCCGGGCTGCCAGCGTCGGCATGAACCATGTCGGTGACGCCTGCCACCGCAACCGCGTAGCCCAGTCCCGCTTCCTCCATGAACCGTATGCGTGAGAGCATGTCGCTCTCCCGGCAAACCATAAACGCCTTCAACCCGACGCCGATGGTGCGCGTATCCCGGCCTTCGGTCAGCTTTGCGAGTGACGTCATGGCCGACTGCTCGCCACTCAGGACGATTGGGCCTGCCTTGAACTGCTTTCTGGAAAAGCTGATGCGCAGGACTGTGTCCCGGCCGGTATAGACCATGAAGGCCTGTGAAGACTCTCCATTCAGCTCGACACGCACCCTGCTGTTCTCGCGGTGACCGGTGAACTGTATCTGGATAAGAATGTCGTCGCTCGAATTGTCGGGCATATCGCCATAGTCGATATCGAACGTCATCTGGAACGAACGCCGTGCGGTCCAGCCGCCCCAATCCTCAGGCGAATGCCAGCCATTACCGGCGCGAACGGCCTCGCAGCGTGCGAAATCGACCGGATTGCGCATCGCCCGATCGGTGCCGAGCCAGTAGATCTTTCCCAGGTCGATAACACCGACGCGTGCCGGCGTCTCGCCCGGTTTAGAAAACTTCTTTGAAATCGCCTTTTCGATATCGACGTAAATCTCGTGCCACGGCCTCACCGGCGGCTGGGTGCCGATGAGTTTTTCCTGCTTGGCCAACACGTCTGGGTGCGTGAGCAGGTTCCGCATGACTTTGAGGAAGCTCGCTTCGGAATTCGACTCGAAGAAGATGGCGTGCTTGCCGCCCGACTCCGTCAATGCCGAATTGCGCGCGATCACCGGCACCTTTCCGTAAGAGAGACTTTCGGTAACCGGCAGGCCCCAGCCTTCGTAGTGGCTGTTGTAAACGGTGAACGCTGCACCCTGATAAAGCGCCTGCAAATCGGCGTCCGACGCGTCGTTCAGAACCTTGAGCTTGCCGTCGAGGTAGTCGGTCTTGCGGATGAAATCGGTGACCTGCTCGCTGTGCCAGCCCATCTTGCCGGCAAACACCAGCGTTGGGACCTTGCCGCCACCGAGTTCCGCGAGCAGGCGCCGCCACGCGGAAAGAACCATGAGATGGTTCTTCCTGGGCTCGATCGTGCCGACGAACAGAACATATTTCGAATGAAGCAGCGCTTGAACATCCTGCGAGATCGTAGACGCATCTTCGAACAGCAACGAGAAATCGCCGTTCGGATGAACCACCTCACACTCCACCGGATCGTCCGAGAACCGTGCGATCGCCGTGGCGAAATCCTTCTTGGTGTTCTGCGCGTTGGCGAGCACGAGATCGGCATGCATGTTCACGCCCGCGATCCAGCGCGTATAGACGTTCGTCGTCGTGCCTTCACAGAACTCCGGCAACAGCAGCGGGATCGTGTCGTGTACGAAGGCGACATAGAACACGCCATACTGGCGTTTCGCTTCGCGCACCGCGACGAAGTAGTTTGGAACGCCCCAAGGTGAACCAAGGTTGACGATGGTGCTGCCGGGGACGAAGCCTAGAGCGGGTGCCGTGCTCAAATCTTTAAGCAGGTCATCGAGCGTTTTCCGCCAGCTTTCGTCGGAATGATCCGCGCCTTCGCGCGACAGCATGACGGCGAATTGGAAAGCCTTGGCGTCAACCGCCTTCCACATTCCGCTTGAAGGGTCGACGGCGCAAAGACCGATATCCCGCTCGCCTCCGTTGCTGAGAGCTGCCTCCGTGACCGCCAGGCTGATGCGCTGGATGCCCGTTGGTGTGCGGTTTTCGCGGAAATACACAAGCAGGTCGGTGATGTCGAAATAGAGCACCGGCTTTCGCGCCGAAGAGGGTTTTGTGCTGCGTACGAGGTTTGAAGAATGCGCTTTCACGCCCAGCCGTCTCAATTCGGTGGACGCATCCGTCAGCATCGGATCGATTTCGAGCGCGCGGCGGTACATCTGGACCGCGCCCGGCTTGTTTTCCATGAGTTTGAGGAGATGGCCGAGCTGCAGGTGGGTGTCGGCGTTTGTGGGCTCGAGCTCGAGAGCCGTCTCGTAGGCTTTCTGAGCCTGTTCTCTTTTGCCCGCCTCTTTCAGCATATGTCCGTACTGGACCCAGATCGGGGCCAGCTCCGGGGCGAGTTCCACAACGGCGGCATAAGCCTCAGCCGCAATTGTCCACAACTTATCGTCGCGCGCCTCATCGGCACGCTTTAGGAGGGAGTCGATTTCCTGCTTCTTTGCCGCAGGCTGCGCTGCCGCGCCCCCCTGCTGCACCTCATCCGCGCGAACGTCTTTGATGGCCGAACTCATGGGCTCAACATCTCTTTGTTTATTTTCGGAAATCCCGCTGTAGAAAGTATCGTAAAGGCCGCGATTCTTGTCAAACTTCTCCTGCAATTCGGACGCAATGCCAGCTTTCGCGGGCTAATGTGACGTTACAACGCGCTGTTGTGCCGCAGCGGCGCTTGCACACGCTGCCTCGTTCCTTACAAAACCGTTTGTCGCTTACAAAACAGTTTTGTGTCATAGGCGACTCAAAGATTGTATTTTTCGGCAGGGGGCGGGCTCGCCGAATTGGACGGTAGAAAGCGGCGCGAAGGCGTCCAGCAGTTGAGGAGCAGCTTTCTTAGAGATGAAGTCGATTTTTTCGGTATCGCAGCCGCGGGCCGGTCATCATGTCATGGAGATGATGATGCGTGCGGCGCTGGGACCGGCGTTCTGATATTGTGAGTTCTACACCGAACCCAATTGCTGCCAGACCATTCCCTGTGCGCGCATCGGCGAATTTGCGTCGGCTGGCTATGCCCTCTTCATGCAGAAGAGCCACGATCATCAGCTGACCGATCCCATCCCGCGGTCGAGTGATCTCATTCTCGTGCAGATCCGCGAACCGACCCTGCGCGCGATGTCGAATTACGAGCTCGATCTGGAATCCCAAAAGCGGGAGCACTCGCTTCCCTACCTGCAGCTGTGGCTCGCGAGTGAGGTGGTTTACCTGGTCGATTTCTGGCGCAAATGGCTGGAGCCTGCGCTCGAGCACCGGCTGATCCTGCGATACGAAGATTTCCTCGCGGAGCCTGCGGAGTCTTTCAAGGCTGTGTTCAGCGCCCTTGGGGAAGAGTTGGATGAAGCCGCGCTCGCGCGGGCGGTCGGCGAAGTCAAAGTCTCCTCACGGGACCGCTCGACGCCGTTCAAGGCGCGAGAGTTCGGCAAAAGCCCCTACTTCGTCCCGTCCTACATGACGGAATTCCTGAATCTGCTTCACGCCGAGATCGGTTACATGGGCTATCCCGTCTGGCAGGAGCCCGGCGAGGCCTCCGGCCCGGTGACATCGCTCTATCGGATCCGCCGTGCGCTTGGCGTGCGGGACTTCGCTGGCGCGCTGACGCTTCTGGAGCGCCACGTTGCGCGCAACGACGTGACGCGCGACGTCAAGATCATGCTGGCGCAGGCCATGTTCGAGGTCGGCCGTGACGAAGAAGCCCAAAGCGTCCTGAACCGGCTGATGCGCGACGAAAAGGACTATTTCGATCCGTATGCGCTTCTCGCGCAGCGCGCCTACAAGGCGGGCGAGATCGAAGCCGCCCGCGCCCTCGTCCGCGACGGTATCGAGAAGACGGATCAGCTCCAGCGCGCGCGCGATTTCCTGCAACGCAACGCCTACGACGCCGAGCTTCTGGCCGAGCTTCCGGAAGTCGAAAGGCCGTCGGTTACGCCTGATGCCGTGGCGGAGGGATTTCGGTGGATATTGGGAAGGCTGCCCGAGAACGACGCCGTTATCGAAAATCACATCCGTTGCCAGGACGATGCTGACCTGAGAAGTACGCTCCTTCGGTCTCCGGAGTTCGGCACATTCTATGAACAGTTGCGGGCCGGTGAGGCGGCCGGGCCTCCGGCGAACGAACAGCCGCTCACACTAGAGGATGCAATTTCGGCGCTCTACTGGCTTCTCGGCCGCAAGCCGCGCTCGCGCAGTGAAATCCAATCCCTCCAGGAATCACCGACCCCGGAAGCGCTGCGCAGGAAACTGCTCGCGGGCGAGGATTTTCGACAGCTTTATGAAGGAACGACCCGGCGGCATTGAGTTGCGGCTGTCGATTGTGATTCGCATCGTCTAAGGCTAGGAAGCACAGGCGCCTGCCTGACGGCAGGCGTTTGCGCGATTTCACAGCTGGGTTCCTATGGCGAGCGGCACACCACAAGATCCGAAAATCCTCATCGGGGCATCGATCCCCCGTTCCGGCCATCACTTTCTGCAAAATCTGCTGACGTCCTACTACGGCCAGGACATGCACTATTGCGAGTTCTACACGCCGCCCGGGTGCTGCAAATCCATTCCCTGCACCATGCGTGGGAACTATCGCGTCATCTTTCAGAAGAGCCACGATCGCGACCTGAAAGTGCCAACCGATATCGGTGATGCGCTCTATCTGATTCAGTACCGCCATCCCGTGCCGGAAGCCTTGTCGGACCGCGAACTGGAACTCAGGGACGGGCTGGGACGGCGCAATCTCGCCTATCGGGCGACGCGCGAAAACTACGCGTATTGGCTCGCGACCAAGGCGATCTACTACCGCAAATTCCACGACAAATGGATGGTCAAGAGAACGCCGAACGCGGTCTATATGGACTATCCCGATCTGTCGAAGGATCCGGAAGCGATGATACGTCCCGTCATCAGCTGAGCGTCCGGCTCCATCGACGAAGCGCGGCTGGCTCAGGTCATCGGACAGGCGGGCTCCACACGCGTGAGCATGCCGCAAACCGCGGATGCCAAGGCCGAAGGGAGGGTCTTCAAGCCACGCGTGATCCAGGAAAGTCCGCACTTCGACGCGGAATTGCTTGGCGCATTCGAGGCGTGGATTCTGGAGCGCACGCCGGCCTTCGGATACAGCCGGGAGCTGAGCGGATCGTATCAGGACAGCATGATTTACGGTCTGATCCTGCTGAACGATCCGGAAGAGCCGCTGCCGGAAGGCGAGCGCAACCGCTTTGAAGCCGCCTCTAAGCGCGCGGGCGATCATCCGGAGGTTCAGCGTCGTATCGTCCAGCGTTCGATCAAGGAGGGAGATGCTGTCGGAACGGTGAAGCGTCTCGAGGCGATGATCCGGCACAGTCCGTTCTTCACGCCGGCCTATCGTCTTCTGTTTTCAACCTGCAAGAAGAGCGACATTCCGATTCCCGAATCGATCCTGACCGCCGACGCCGTGATGGCATGCTCCGACAATGCTGCGCTGCTTACCGATCTCGGTCAGGCTTATCTGGACAAGAATTTGGTGGTCAACGCCGTGACCGCGCTCTCGCTCGCAACGATTGTTACGCCCGACTATCCGCGCGCCTATCATTTTCTGGCTTTGGCGCTGTCCCAGGAGAAGCGTTGGGGCCAGGCGCGGCAATATGCGGAAAAAGCCGTGGCGCTCGATGGCGAAAACAAGTCCAGCGCCAAGCTCCTGACCACGCTGCAACGGCGTGCATGACACTTGCCGGACGTGCTCGCCACCTTGCTGTTGCTTTTTGTGCTGGGTCTGGTTGTTGGAAGCTTTCTTGGCGTGCTCGTATTGCGTCTACCAAGGCGAGAGCCCATAATCTTTGCACGATCTGCGTGTCCACAGTGTGGGCATAAGCTTACTGCGGTGGAACTGATCCCCGTGATAAGCTGGATCATCCAACGGCGCCGATGTCGCACATGCAACGCGAAACTTTCGGGCTTCTACCCGGCCATGGAGTTGGCGGCCGGGACGATTGCCGTTGCGTCGGGCTGGCTGTTACCGGGCCTTTGGATCATTGCCGGGTGTCTGGCCGGCTGGGGAATTCTCGCAGTTGCGGCATGGCAATTCGGTAACTCTGGCGCGGGCGCCAGATTGTAGGCGCATTGCAGTTTTGATACAGAGTTTCAATCGCGTGGGGCGTTGTCGAAGGCAGGTTCAAGGAATGGATAATAAGGATGCCGGGGAACGGCTGAAGGACGTGTCTGAAAAGCGCGGAGAAGAACTGGTTCAAGAATTAACCGACGAAATCGCATCGTTGCACCGCGAACTGGCTGCGCTGAAAAGCGAGGTCGCCGCGCTTACCGATTTTCGATCTTCGCGCGGGCTTGTGCTCGAGCCGCCGACGGCCGTGGTCCCGCCCTCACTTCCGCAAAGCGTGACGATCGAAGCTGATCACATGCTTCGACCGCATGACGGGTTTTACGGCGTCGAGCACACGTCGGACGGAACTCCCTTTCGCTGGACCGGTCCGTCGGTTCAGTTCTGCTTCACTGTCTATGTCGATCGCAGCAATGGCGCGGATCTGCGCTTGTTTGCGTTGACCAGCATCGATTTCGAGGTACAGAAGAACATCGTCTTGATTGCCGACGGTGAAACGCTGCCGGTGAACGTCGAACCGGACAGCGGAGGTTTTGCGGTGACAGCCTTCCTGCCGGCGCGCGCGGACCAAGGCGTCACGGGGCTGGTGTTCGTGCTTCCTACGGTGCTCACGCCACTTGACGGCGCGGATGGCCGTGCTCTCGGCCTTGCGTTTGGCCGCTTATCCATCGTTGCCCGCAAAGCCGAGGCGATGGATAGGGCCTTGGGCCGCATGGCGGCACAGTAGCTATTCATCCTCGGTCAAGCGCAGACGTCCGGGAAAAATTGTAACTGTTATGACCATGCCAAACATTACGGCCGCGATCTGCACCTATAATCGATACGACACGCTGCCCAAGGCCATTGTCAGCCTCACGCATCAGAGTCTGCCCGACGATCAATTTGAGATCATCGTCGTCGACAATTCGCCGGATCACGGACGCTCGCGCGAGATTTCGGAAGACTTCGACGAAATCCCCAATCTGAAATGGATCGTCGAAAAGACCCCGGGTCTTTCAAACGCGCGTAACGTCGCCACGGCGAACGCGGGAGCGCCTCTCATCGCGTTTCTCGACGATGATGCCATCGCTTCTCCGTCATGGCTGGACAAGCTGGTCGCTGCTTTTGGGCAATTCGGCGAGGGTGCGAACATGGCGGGCGGACGTGTGGATCCTCTTTGGGGAGCGCCGCGGCCTCACTGGTTGGCGGACGACCTTCTGGGGTTCGTATCGGTTGTCGACTGGGGCGGGATCGCGCGCTTTGCCGGAAAGAGCGAGTGGGTCGCGGGCACCAATGTTGCATTTCGTGTCGATGCCCTGAAAGAGGCCGGCGGCTTCTCCACCAATCTGGGCCGGACAGGGAGCGGACATTCGCTGCTCTCGAACGACGAGAACGACGTGATCGCCCGGATGGGTGCGAGAGGTGGGCGCCTGATATACGTTCCCGACGCGATCGTGGAGCATCTCGTCCCGGCCGAAAGACTGACACAGACCTGGTTCCGGCGCAGAGTGGCATGGCAGGCCACGTCGGACTATCTTCTGGATCCCGTGCGTCAGTTCAATCAGGCTTCCAGCTACTGGAATGGCGTGATGGAATATTATGCGCGACTGCCGCCGAAATATCGTAATCCGTGCGGGCTGTACGTTCACCAGAGCGATCCCGAAATGTTTCGGATGCAGATCTCGGCCCTCTATAATTTCACGATTGCACTGCTGAGCGGGTTTCAGGGGATTGAGGTCGTGTCGTGAAGCCAGACGGCGTCCCGGTACAATACTGGGCCGGCGCGCGTGTCCTCGTTCTATCACCGACCCCCACCCATCCCCAGGACTATGGAAATCGCAGGCGCATTTTCGAAATCTGCAGGCGGCTAACTGCAGAAGGCGCGCGGATTACATTCGTCCACTACGCCGCGGAAGAGGAATGGCGCGCCGGCATCCCTAGGAGTGCCGAACGCGCGATGGCACTTACCTGGTCGCAGTACTACACCGTCGCGCCGACACGTCCTTTGCATACCAGTTCGATAGGCCATCATCACGACATCGACGAATGGTGGGACCCCGCTATTGAAAGCTTCCTGAACTGGCTTTTCACGACCCATTCGTTCGATGTCTTCATCGTCAACTACTCTTGGCTCAGCAAGGCGCTCGAGTTCGCGCCGCCCTCCGTATTCAAGATACTGGATACGCACGACAAGCTGTCGGGCCGCCGGGATGTTCTGGAATCGCTCGGCGTAAATCCAGAATTCTTCCATACGACCGAAGCCGAAGAGAAAATTGCGCTCGATCGGGCCGATCTGGTGTGGGCGATAAAAGACGAAGAACGGGTAGCGTTCGAGCGCATGACGGCGACGCCGGTGTTGGCGATGTCTCATATGGACCCGTTCAACCCCGTGACGCGCCCCGCACCGGATCCTGAGGGCTATCTGCGTGTCGGTATCATCGGCGCCCTCAACAATATCAATCGCATTAACATCACTCGCTTCCTGAAGATTGCCGAGCGGGTGTTCCAGGAAACATTTGCCCCCGTCAAAGTGATCATCGCTGGATCGGTCTGCGGTCTGCTGGGCGATCTGAAATATCCCTTCGTCGAACTCCGAGGGACCGTGGAAAGCGTCGAGGATTTCTACCGGTCCGTGGATTGCGTTGCGGTCCCGATCGAGCTTTCGACGGGTCTGAAAATCAAGGCCGCCGAGGCCATCTCGTTCGGCGTGCCGGTTGTTTCGACCGCGCACGCTTTCGAAGGGCTGCCGGTTTGCGGAAAGCTTCAGGCGCTGGCGGACTTTGCCGAACTCGCGCGCGCTCTTGCGGACCTGTCATTTGCTCCGCGCGCGGAACTGGAGATTGGCGCTACGGCGTCGCACAGCACGCATTCCCGTGCCACCGCGGAAATCGAAAAGACATTCCGGAAAACCGCAGAACTGGCGGCTGAACGCCAGCGCATGATCGTGCTGGCGGTGGATTCGCGTGCTTTCGTTCCGGACAATGTGTTCAACCTTGTTCTGACGTCTACCTATGAACGTTTGCGCGATCTAGGCACGATCGTGATTCTGGTCGTGACCGGCTCGGCGGAGGATGTGATCGGTAATCCCTCCATCGTGGGCCGTTTTGGACGCGTGGTCGTCGGAACGGAAGTCGCTCATGCGGAGCGTCTGCAGAGCAAGCTCGACACTCTGGCCGTCGATGTTTACCCGGCGGGGGTCTTTCTGCGACAGAACCGCCCGAAGCTTGTGATCGCCGATACCCTGAATTCCACGATGCTCCTGGAGCATTGCCCTCATACCGAAATCGTCCTGCGCCCCGAGCTGATCGCTTTCTCGGAAGATTCCGCTGATTTCGAAATACCCGTTGGCGCCTACCGAAGGACCTTTGCGGCAGCGCCCGCACATTCCCGGCAAATGGCGGCGCGATCGAGTGCAACAGGCTTGGAGCTTCTTCTGGAGCCGTATTTCCTGCGTCTGCCGTCTCATATGTTCCCCGCTCGCGAATACGAACCAGAAAAACGGATCGCTCTCTTGGGTTCGCCGTGGGCACCCACGATGCCGGTCGCCGTACGCATGGCGCAGAGTTGGGGCCTGAAGCCTTTTGTCGTGTTCGGCTTGGGCGAGAATGTGCCTTCGAAATGGGGCAAGATTTCCTGCGTCCGCGCGGATGTGTTTGCCGCACGGGTTTTGAAAGGCACCGAGGCGCCGCCCAAATTCGCGGCCGATCTGTCCGCAGGCGCGCTGGGTCTGCCTCTATGCCGGGAGCTGCTGGAGCGATTGCATGTGCCGACGCTGTCGGTATTGCCCACCGGCCATCGCGACTCCGCCGATTTCGAGATGCTGCCATTGGCTGCAAGCACCTATGGCGATCTCTGGCGCGGATTTCGCTCGTTCGCGCTGGAGCCCGATGAAACGCACGAGCACAACTTCGCGCGCGTCTGGAACGATCTCAACAGCGGATCGGATTGGACGTGGCTGTGGCGATACACCAAACAGTTGCTAGAAGCAGGCGGCGAAGCATTGGTGTGTTGAGGGGCCAGCCTCACATCGATATTCTGCGCCTTCGCCCTGGCTGACGAGCGCAAACGAATGACCCTCACGATCCTTTTGTGCCACGAGCGATCGGGCAGCCACCTCTTGGGCGAGTTTCTAGGCTCTCTCGATGGCGTCAGGATGTTCGACGAGATCTGCAACGCGCGCTCGGTCCAGCCAAGATCGGCGCCCGAATCCTTTCACCGCTTCCGCTACGACGCGATCATCAGCGATCCGAACATCCTTCTCGATCCGACTGCGGAGCGGCATCTGCAGTTTATCCGCGCGTATTTCGCCCATCTCGCCAAGCTGGCCTCGTTCAGCAACGTTGCAGTCGATATCAAATACGGTCATGTCATCAATTTCGAAGGCTGGTGGTGGCCGATAACGCCGCGCCCGCGCCTGCTCACCTATTGCGAGGGAGACGGCATCAGCGTCATTCATCTTTTTCGCGAGAATTCGGTCCAAGCCATTGCCTCGGGTCAGATCGCGAACCAGCGTTCGCTCTGGCACTCGTGGGAAAAAGGCGCCGAAGAGGCCCAGGCGCGCAGCTACACGCTTGCGATTCCAGAGTTGATAAGGCGCGTTCAGGATCTCGAAACCGAGAAGTCCTGGTTCAAGCGATGGCTCGGCAAAGTGCGCCATCTCGAGCTGACGTACGAGCGCGTTTCTCGTGAACTCGGCAGCGGCGGTGAATTGGACGATACGATCGCAAAATTCGTAGGCGGCGTGCGAACCAGGCCTTTCGCTCCGCGCCACAAGAAAGTCACACGGCCGCTCGAGGACATCGTCGAAAATTTTGCGGAACTGAAGTCGGCATGTGACGCCGCAGGTCTTGAGCGCTTCCTGCCGTGATGCCTTTGGGGCGCCGCTATCCGGACTTCCTCGGCATCGGTGCACAGAAGGCTGGAACGACGTGGCTGCATCGCAATCTTAGCAATCATCCGCAGATTTGGTTGCCGCCGGTCAAGGAGGTCCACTATTTCGACGAAGTGCACATCGAAGCACACAAGCGGTGGGCGCCCGCACACAGGCAAAGCAGAGGAGGTGCGCTTCTTCGGGACTACCTCGCCCGTACGCCGGCCGAAGAACGCCGCCCCGATCGGATCGCTCTTCTGGAAACGTTCATGGAAGATACAATATCCGACGACTGGTACGGCCGGTTGTTCGGCTTTGCGAGGCCAGCGCAAATCTGCGGCGAATTCACGCCGGAATATTCGATCATGCGGGCGAAAGGAATCCGTCACGTCCTACAACTGTCGCCGGACGTAAAGCTCATTCTTTCTCTGCGTGATCCGATCGAGCGATGCTGGTCGCAGATTCGGATGACCGATAGCCGCCAGAAGGGAAGCAGTTTGGCAGAACTCGAAGAGGCTGCGCGGAGTCTGAACGTTCTCGGAAGAGCCGACTATCCCGGGATCATCTCCAGGTGGAGCAAATTTGTTCCGTCGGAGAGGCTCCACATTGTCTTCATGGATGACATCGCCGAGAAGCCGCTCCAGGTTCTGAACGGCGTTTGTGATTTCTTGGGCCTGGAATTTCTGCAGGGACGCTTTCCAGACGCGTCTGTTCCTGTACACACGGGAAACGGCCTCGGTATGCCCCCCACCATCTACAAAAGTCTCAAGATGTCCTTGCGCTACATCTATGACCAGTTGGTCGTGCTTTATCCGGAACATGCCGGGAGATGGCTGGCCCGCCACTATTGAGTGCGACATTTAATTGCGCGCCGTGCCAACGACTGGACACCCCGGAAATCGCCGCGAATTATCCTTGGCGCGCTTGACCCTCGGCGGTCGGTCAGTATATTGCGCCGCTCCCGCGAACAGGCCGAGGCGGGAGATTCTCTGTAACCTTAGTTTGACCCAAGAATTCAAGGACTTAAGCCATGTTCGCGGTCATCCGCACCGGCGGGAAACAGTATCGGGTTGCCAAGGACGACGTCCTGAGCATCGAAAAACTCGAGGGCGACGTGGGCAGCACGCTGACCTTTGGCGAAGTTTTGATGCTGGGTGGCGACAGCCCCAAATCCGGTGCACCGCTGATCCAAGGTGCTTCTGTGGTGGGTGAGATCGTCGAGCACGGCCGCGGCGAGAAGGTCGTTGCCTTCAAGAAAAAGCGCCGCAAGAACACGCACCGCAAGCGTGGCCACCGTCAGCACTTCACGAAAGTGAAGATCACCGAAATTCACGCGGGCTAAGAGAGAGCCATGGCACACAAGAAAGCAGGCGGTTCTTCCCGCAACGGTCGCGACTCCAACCCCAAGATGCTGGGTGTGAAGGTGTTCGGCGGCCAGAAGATTTCCGGCGGCAACGTGATCGTGCGTCAGCGCGGTACCAAGTTCCATCCCGGCACCAATGTCGGCATGGGCAAGGACCACACGCTCTTCGCGCTTTGCGACGGCCAAGTAACCTTCCGCGAAGGCTACAAGCGCCGCACGTTCGTATCGGTCATTACCGATGCGAATACGGTGCCGGAGGCGGCGGAATAGGCAGTCCATAAAGGGGGCTGCCGATCTATCGGCGGCCCATTCGAGGTGAGGGAGATGGTCCGCCATCTCCCTTTTTTGTTCCCTCACTAGGAGGGACCTGTCATGCCAAGTTTCATATTGGAGTCTGAGAGATTGCTGTTGCGGCCGCCGGAGTCGGGCGATGCCCCGACGGTCGCGTTGCTGATGAACGATTGGGACGTCGTGAAGAACCTTTCGCGTGCGCCGTTTCCCTATTCCGAAGACGATGCGAACGTTTTTATCGCGCGTCAGGAAGAGGGCCGCGCCAAGGCCACGGATTTCGCCTTCGCGATCACGCGCAAGAGCGATGACGCGTTCATCGGCATGTGCGGCGTGCATCTGCGCGAGAAAGGGTACGAGATCGGATATTGGCTCGGCCGGCCCTACTGGAAACTGGGCTACGCCACGGAGGCGGCGGGCGAGGTTCTGGCCTTTGCCTTCCGCAATCTGAGAGCCGACGCCATCGAGGCCGGCTGGTTTCACGACAATCCGGCCTCGGGACATGTGCTGCGCAAGCTGGGCTTCCGGGCCGATGGCGCCGGGGAACGCAATTGCCTCGCGCGCGGCCACAGCGTCTATTGCAACCTGGTGGCCATGAGCCGCGAGCACTGGCAAGGGAAAGCCGCGTGAGCCAACACCGTCCATTGACGTCAGACCGCTGGCAGGTGCTGGAAGCTTCGTTTGGGGCCTCCAGCACTCCCGGCGGCGGTTGCCGTGTATGGCGGGCATCATGAGATTTCTCGACACCGCCAAGGTCTATATCCGCTCCGGCAATGGCGGGAACGGCTGTGTCGCGTTCCGGCGCGAAAAATTCATCGAGTATGGCGGCCCATACGGTGGCGATGGCGGCAGGGGCGGCGACGTCTGGGTGGAGGCGGTCGATAACCTCAACACCCTGATCGACTACCGCTACCAGCAGCACGTCACCGCCAAGAACGGCCAGCACGGCATGGGCAAGGTGATGACGGGTGCCGGTGGCGACGATGCGGTGATGAAAGTCCCGCCCGGCACGCAGGTCTACGAGGAAGACGGCGAAACGCTGATCTGCGATTTGCCAAATGTGGGTGACCGCGTGCTGCTGCTGAAGGGCGGCAATGGCGGCTTCGGCAACGCGCACTTCAAGACCGCCACCAACCGCGCACCGCGCAACGCCAATCCCGGCATTCCAGGCGAAGAGAAGACGATCATCCTGAAGCTTAAGCTGATCGCCGATGTCGGGCTGATCGGCTTGCCCAACGCCGGCAAATCGACCTTTCTCTCGCGCGTATCGGAAGCGCGCCCGAAGATCGCCGACTATCCTTTCACCACGCTCAATCCGCAGCTCGGCGTCGTGCGCATCGACAGCACCGATTTCGTGCTTGCCGATCTGCCGGGGCTGATCGAGGGCGCACATGAGGGTGTAGGCCTCGGCGACAAATTTTTGGGACACGCCGAGCGCTGCGGCGCGATCCTGCACCTGATCGACGGCACGCAAAGCGAAATCGCGAAAGCCTACAAGACCATCCGTGCTGAAATTGAGGCTTATGGCAATGGCCTCGAAAACAAGCCGGAGATCGTGGCGCTCAACAAGACCGATGCGATCCCCAAAGGCATGCTGTCGCGCAAGCGCGCATCGCTCGAAAAGGCCTGTGGCCACGACGTGTTCACGATCTCCGGCGTGACGGGTGAGGGCGTCGACGATGTGCTGCGCGCGCTCGCGAAGATCATCGCCAAACGTCGCGCGAAGGAGCGCCCTGCGCCGGCGCGCGCGTGGACGCCGTGAACGATCAGGCATCGAAACGCCAGTTGATCGTCATCAAAGTCGGCTCCGCCTTGCTCGTCGAGAGCGAGAATGGTTCGCTCCGGCGGGAATGGCTCCGAAAGCTTTGCAGCGATATCGCAGCGCTCCAGCATGAAGGACATTCCGTCATCATCGTGTCGTCCGGCGCCATCGCGCTCGGGCGGCGCACGCTTGGACTGAAGCCGGGCGCGTTGAAGCTGGAGGAAAGCCAGGCAGCAGCCTCGGTCGGACAGGTCCGACTTGCAGAAGCCTATGTGGAAAGCTTCGCGGCGGAAGACATCGTGGCGGCGCAGATCCTGCTCACGCTCGGGGACACCGAAGTTCGCAGCCGTTACCTCAATGCCCGCGCAACGCTTCGGACGTTGATCGAACTGGGCGCGATCCCGGTCATCAACGAAAACGACACGGTCGCGACGGCGGAAATCCGCTATGGCGACAACGATCGGTTGGCGGCGCGCGTCGCGAGCATGATGGAGGCCGATCTTCTGGTTCTCCTGTCAGACGTCGATGGGCTCTATACCGCCGATCCGTCGCGCGATCCGGACGCCGAACACATTCCCGAAGTCGCCGCCATCACGCCGGAAATCGAAAAGATGGCCGGCGCGTCGGTGTCCGGTGTGGGCCGCGGTGGCATGACGTCGAAGCTTGCGGCCGCGAAGATCGCCGCTGCCGCCGGCTGTGAGGTCATCATCGCCAAAGGCAGTCCTGATCCGCTTCAGGCGCTCCGCCCCGGTGCGCGCTGTACGCGTTTCCACGCCAGCACCACCCAAGCCGCATCCCGCAAGCGCTGGATCGCGGGCGTGCTCAAGCCTGAAGGTGCACTTATCATCGACGCCGGTGCCGTGAAGGCGCTGGGCGAGGGCAAGAGTCTGCTGCCGGCCGGTGTGCGCCAGATCGACGGCAGGTTCGAGCGCGGCGATGCCGTGCTGGTACGCGACCGCGAGGGCCGTGAGATCGCGCGCGGGCTCGCAGCCTATAGCGCCGAGGATGCCGAACGCATCGCAGGCCGGCGCTCCGCCGAGATCGAAGCAATCCTCGGCTATCGCGGCCGCGACGAGATGATCCATCGTGACGATCTCGCTCTGACCGGAGAGGCACAATGAGTTCGCCGGGCAATGGCACCTGGGGCGAGATAATGGCGCTGGGCGTCGAGGCCCGCCTCGCGGCACGTGCGGTGCGCCAGTCGTCGAGCGAAGTTCGCAACAGCGCGCTACGCAATCTGGCGCGCAGGCTGCGCGACAACGCTCCTGCAATCCTTTCAGCTAATGCCGAGGATCTTTCCGTGGCCCGGCGAAACGGCGCGGGTGCTGCGGTACTCGACAGGCTCGCGCTGGATGGCAACCGGATCGAATCGATGGCGAAGGGGATCGAGGAAATCGCGGAGCTTCCCGATCCTGTCGGCCGCGTGATGGCCCAGTGGCGCCGGCCGAATGGCCTGGAGATTTCGCGCATTGCCACGCCCATCGGCGTCATCGGCATCGTCTATGAGAGCCGGCCGAATGTGACCGCCGACGCCGCGGCGCTGTGCCTCAAATCCGGAAACGCCTGCATCCTGCGTGGCGGCAGCGAGGCGATCCATACGAACGGCGCCGTTCACGATGCGATCTTTGCAGTGCTTGCGCAGTCGGAATTGCCCACGAGCGCCGTCGAACTGGTCCGCAACACCGACCGCGCAATTGTGGGCCAGATGCTCGCCGGGCTGGGTGGCGCGCTGGACCTCATCATCCCGCGTGGTGGAAAAAGCCTGGTGGCGCGGGTGCAGGCGGAGGCGCGCGTGCCGGTGCTCGCGCATCTCGAAGGCATCTGTCACGTCTATATTCACGCCAGAGCCGATCCGGCGAAGGCACGGGCAATTGCGCTGAACGCGAAGATGCGGCGCACGGGCGTCTGCGGCGCCGCGGAAACGCTGCTGATCGATCGCGAGGTTCTAAGCGGCGTTGGCTTGGCCATCCTAAAAGATCTGCGCGATGCGGGCTGTGAAATCCGGGGCGACGAAAACATCCGCGCGGTATTCGCGGGTGCAAAACCGGCGACCGAGGAAGACTGGCATACCGAATATCTCGACGCGGTCATCGCCGTTAAAGCGGTTGACGGCCTCGAGGACGCGATCCGTCATATCGAGACCTATGGCTCGCACCACACCGAAAGCATTATCACCGAGGATGCGGCCACGGCCGAGCGGTTCCTGGCCGCGCTCGATTCCGCCATCGTGATGTGGAACGCTTCGACTCAGTTTGCCGATGGAGGGGAATTCGGCATGGGGGCGGAAATCGGAATAGGTACCGGCAAGCTGCACGCACGCGGGCCTGTGGGTATCGAGCAGCTCACGACCTTCAAATACGTGGTCCGGGGTACGGGCCAGGTGCGGCCGTGAAGGTCGAGCGGGGAGCCTCGCACTGGTTGAAGCCGCCGGGGCCGGTGGCGGATGGATTGCGCATCGGGCTCTTGGGCGGCTCGTTCAATCCCGCCCACGAAGGTCATGTCCATGTGAGCGAAGTCGCGCTGAAGCGGCTCGGCCTCGATTACGTGTGGTGGCTGGTGACACCGCACAATCCGCTCAAGAGCCGCGACACACTCATGCCGCTCAAGGATCGAATGCGGCATGCGAAAGCGGTTGCGCACCATCCGCGCATCATCGTGATGGACATCGAACGCTGCCTCGGCACGCGCTACTCCATCGACACGCTGACGGCACTGCAAAAGCGCTTTCCGCGCATGTCGTTCATCTGGTTGATGGGCAGCGACAATCTGGACATCTTTCGCCGCTGGCGGCGCTGGCCCGACATCGTTCGCCGCGTCCCCATCGCGGTCATCCAGCGGCCGGGGACCGTGCTTTCCATGCTCTCCGCCAAGCCGATGCAGCGCTTTGGCGCCAGGCGCAGGCTGGAGGGCGATCTCGTGACCGCGACGCCCCCGGCCATTGCCATCCTGGACGGCAGGCGCAATGCACAAAGCGCAACGGCGATCCGCACGGCGGCCCTTCAACAGGAAGCCTTTGTCCGTGCCGTGCCGCCATGCTAGACAAGCCGTCGCAACGCGGACGGGAATGTGCGACTGGCCCCTGTGAGTGACGAGTTCGTCCCCTCCGCGTCGCGTGTCGTAATGCGAGTGGAGGACTAAACCTGAAAGCCAAGAAGACCGTCGCCAAAAAGGCGCCGAAGGCCGTCAAAAAGGCACCCGTCAAGGCGGCGGCCGTTCCCGATACCACACTGCTGACCCGTATCCTGAAATCGCTGGACGACGACAAGGCCGAGGACATCGTGACCATCGACCTCGCGGGCCGCGCGTCGTTCTGCGACGCGATCGTGATCGCGACCGGGCGCTCGTCGCGCCACGTGGCCTCGACTGCTGAGCATCTGGCGCGGCGGCTCAAAGAAGCGGGCTACGGCACGCGTCCCGTCGACGGCGCGAAGCAGGGCGATTGGGTCCTGGTCGATGCCGGCGATGTCGTGGTGCATCTCTTCCGCCCCGAAGTGCGACAGTATTACGACCTCGAGGGCATGTGGTCGGTGGACGAGTCGCCGCGCGCCCGCGCCGCGCGCTGACGCTTGCGCATTCTCGTTCTCGCTGTCGGTCATGCGCGTGGCACATCCGAAGCGCCGCTGACGGAGGATTTCGTCACCCGGGCCCAGAACATGGGGCGTGGCCTGGGCATCCCCGCCGTCGCGGTGGAAGAAGTCGCGGTCTCGAAGGCGCGCGACGCCGCCACGCGCATGAAGGACGAAGCCGAGCGCCTTGCCAACCGCATCCCCGATGGCGCGCAGGTCGTCCTGCTGGATGCCAAGGGCAAGGGGATGACGAGCGAAGATTTCGCCGAGATGATCGGCGCGTTGCGCGATGCCGGCACCAAGCATCTCGTCTTCGTTATCGGCGGGCCGGACGGGCTCGGCGCGCTCCCGAAAATTCGCGCCGGCCGAAGCCTCGCCTTCGGCCCGCAGATCTGGCCGCATCTTCTGGTGCGCGCGATGCTCGCCGAACAGGTCTATCGCGCTCTGACGATCCTGGCGGGGCATCCGTATCATAGGGCGTAGCAGGCGCCCTTCGGGGCTCGGAGCTTCGCTCCTCGCACCTCAGGATCGATTGTGGAGCAGCGTCATGCTGAGGTGCGAGCGCAGCGAGCCTCGCAGCACGAACCCGTAACCACTCCTTAACCACGTCAGGCGATAGTGGTGTGTCGCAATGGGACGTGTGCCCATGGAAATCAAAAGCTCAGGCAGGGTCGATTCTTCCACGGTACGCCGCGTCAACAAGGGCGCGAGCGGCAGCGACAGCACGTTTACGGTCTCCGGTGCGAGCGATGCCCGCGCCGCCGCGGTCTCCGCACCGGGCCCCCTGACCGCGCTCGACAGCATCCTCACGCTGCAGGGCATGGACGATTCCATGAACGGCCGGTCCAAGGGTTTGCAGCATGGCGAGCACCTTCTCGACATGCTCGACCAGGTGCGTGACGGGCTGCTCGCGGGTGGCATTCCACGCTCGACACTCAACCGCCTTGCGGTCGCCGTGGGCCGCCGCCACGAGACGTTTGCCGATCCCAAGCTGCAAGGCGTACTCGACGAAATCGAACTCCGCGCCCATGTCGAGCTCGCGAAGCTCGAAGTGATGGACCGCCGGGTCGCTTAGACAGCAGTTCTCAAAACCTCACCATGGCCGGGCTTGACCCGGCCACCCAGCGCGCTCGCGTCTGCGAGCGCAAAAGAAGAAATCACGCGGAGTCGCGGAGGACGCGGAGAAGAATGACTTCGCGAACTCCGCGTCTCCGCGTGAGATATCTGATTCATTTCGCTCGCTAACGCTCGCTGCTGGGTGGCCGCCTCAAGGACGGCCATGGTGAGGGTGGTGTGGCTGGAGCTAAAATATCCAGCAACAGCCGCTGCGCCTCTTGACGTTGCAAGTGAAGCCTTGCTATCCGCCGCGCCCTTAAGGGGCGCGCTGTGCTGATCCGATTTGTTGTTGATGAACTCGATCCCGACTCTGGAAGACGGCAGGGCCTGTTTCAGGCGGCCAAGACGCTTCGCGATTCCGGTCGCTTGTCGGCGCGCGACGACAACAAGCTTGAGTCACTATGGGATTGGTTCAACAAGCATCTGGAGCGGCCCGAAAAGCTGGCCGTCTCGTCAAAGCCTCACGCGAAGAAACAGGCGCTTAGTTGGTTCAGGGATACAGCTTATCACCACATCGCCAAGATGCGCGAATTCTCAGATGTTCTCGAGCAATATGGAATCGGCGTTGTGATGATAAAGACAAACCGGCCGGGATACGTCGTGTATGAAGACGACCATCAAGTCGCTGCGCATCCATTCGCCGATACACAAACTTAGATATCCAGCAACAGGCGCTGCGGGTCTTCCAGGTTTTCCTTCACGCGCACCAGGAACGTCACGGCTTCGCGGCCGTCGACGAGGCGGTGGTCGTAGGAGAGGGCGAGATACATCATTGGCCGGATCTCGACCTTGTTGTCGATCGCGACCGGGCGCGGCTGGATCTTGTGCATGCCGAGGATACCGGACTGCGGTGCATTCAGAATCGGTGTCGACATCAGCGAGCCGAACACGCCGCCATTCGTGATGGAGAATGTGCCGCCTTGCAGTTCTTCGAGCTTCAGCTTGTTGTCGCGCGCGCGAAGACCGAAATCGTTGATCGCCGCTTCGATACCGGCGAGCGAGAGCCTGTCGGCATCGCGCACCACCGGCACGACGAGGCCCTTCTCGGTCGAGACCGCGATACCCATGTCGTAATAGTTCTTGTAGACGATGTCGTCGCCTTCGATCTCGGCATTGACGCTCGGCAGTTCCTTCAGCGCGGCAATACACGCCTTCACGAAGAAGCCCATGAAGCCGAGCCGCACGCCGTGCTTTTTCTCGAAGCTTTCCTTGTATTCGGTGCGCAGCGCCATCACGTGGCTCATATCGACCTCGTTGAAGGTCGTGAGCTGGGCGGCGGTGTTCTGCGATTCCTTCAGGCGAAGCGCGATCGTGCGCCGCAGCCGCGTCATCGGCACGCGCTCCTCGCGATCTGCATTCGGGCGCGGACCGGCAGGAACCGGGGCGGGCTGAGGCTTCACGTCGCGTGTTGCGGCGCGCGCTGCGAGCGCGGAAAGCATGTCGCCCTTCGTCACGCGGCCGTCTTTGCCCGACCCCGAAACCGTCGCCGGATCGAGATGGCTTTCCTCCGCAATGCGGCGCACGGACGGCATCACGGCCACGCCATCGCTCGCGGGACGCGGCGCCTCGACTGGCCTTGGCGCGGGCGTAGCGACTGGTTTGGGCGCAGGCGGTGTTTGCGGCACGGCAGGGGCTGCGGCTTGGGGATTGCGGGTCGTCACGACGGAGGGCGCACCGGCCTTGCCTTCGGCGATGGCGCCGAGCACCGAGCCCACCTGCACCGTGTCGCCGGCCTTGACCGAAATCGATTCGATGGCGCCGTCGGCAGGCGCGGGAACTTCCACCGTCACCTTGTCGGTTTCGAGCTCGAGCAGCGGTTCGTCGCGCGCGACGGCGTCGCCTTCCTTCTTGAACCAACGCGCAACCGTCGCTTCGGTGACGGACTCGCCCATCGCCGGGACTTTGATTTCGATGCTCATGGAAGCCTCTTGGCGGCAGGAATGGAAGTTATAGCGTCAAAGCCTCGTCGAGGAACGCTTTAAGTTCGGCGTTGTGCTGACTCATCAGGCCCGCGGCGGTGGACGCATATTCCGGACGCCCGACATAGCGCGGCTTGGTATTGCCGCCCAGTTTGGCGATCGTGTCCTCGATGCGCGGCGCGATGAACGTCCAGGCGCCCTGATTGCGCGGCTCTTCCTGGCACCAGACGAGATCGGCCTTCGGGAAGCGGTTGAGCTCCAGCGCCAGCACCTGGTCCGGAAACGGATAGAGTTGCTCGATGCGCAGGATCTGGATGCGGTTCTCGCCGCGCTTCTCGCGCTCCTCCATCAGGTCGAAATAGACCTTGCCGGTGCAGAGGATGACACGCTTGATGTCCGCATCCTCCACGAGCTTGATCGTCGTCGCACCCGGCACGCATTCGGCCTGATCGCGGAACACGCGATGGAAGGAACAGCCGGGCAGCATGTCCGACAGGAACGAGACCGCGCGCTTGTGGCGCAGAAGCGATTTCGGCGTCATCAGGATCAGTGGCTTGCGGAACGGACGGTGGATCTGCCGGCGCAGTACGTGGAAGTAGTTCGCGGGCGTGGTCGGGCACGCGACCTGGATGTTGTCCTGCGCGCAGAGCTGCAGATAGCGCTCAAGCCGTGCAGAGGAATGCTCCGGCCCCTGGCCCTCATAGCCGTGCGGCAGCAGCATCACGAGACCGCACATGCGCAGCCATTTCATTTCGCCCGAGGCGATGAACTGGTCGATGATCACCTGCGCGCCATTCGCGAAATCGCCGAACTGTGCTTCCCAGAGCACCAGCGCGCGCGGCTCGGCGGTCGAATAGCCATATTCGAAACCCAGCACCGCTTCTTCGGAGAGCAGCGTGTCGACGACTTCGAACTCGGCCTGCTCGCCGCCCAGATGGTTCAAAGGAACATAGCGCTCCTCCGTCTCCTGATCGACGAAGGTCGAATGGCGCTGCGAGAAGGTGCCGCGCGACGAATCCTGTCCTGACAACCGTACCGGTACGCCTTCCTTCAGCAGCGTACCGAAAGCGAGCGCCTCGCCGGTTGCCCAGTCGAAGTTCTCGCCGGTTTCGAACATCTTGGCTTTGGCTTCGAGCTGGCGCGCGACGGTGCGGTGAATATGGAAGCCCTCCGGCACCGTCGTCAGCGCGCGGCCCACGCTCTTAAGGGCGTCTGCCGGCAAAGCCGTTTCCCCGCGCCGGTCGCCGGCCGGCGCGATGCCAAGACCGCTCCAGCGGCCGTCCAGCCAGTCGGCGTGATTTGGGCGGTGCGCTTTCGATGCGTCGAATTCATCGTCCAGCCGCATGTTGAAGGCGCCGACCATGGTCTTCACGTCGGCCTGGGCGAGCGTGCCTTCGGAGACGAGCTTCGTCGCGTAGAGTTCCAGCGTGGTCGCGTGATCCTTGATCGCGCGATACATCAAGGGCTGGGTGAACGCCGGCTCGTCATTCTCGTTATGGCCGAAGCGGCGATAACAGAACATGTCGATGACGACATCCTTGTGGAACAGCTGGCGGAATTCGGTGGCGATGCGCGCCACATGCACCACCGCTTCGGGATCGTCGCCATTCACATGGAAGATCGGCGCCTGCACCATAAGCGCCACATCCGACGGGTAGGGCGACGAGCGCGAATAGATCGGCGCGGTGGTGAAGCCGATCTGATTGTTGACGATGAAGTGGATCGTACCGCCGGTCTTGAAGCCCTTGGTGCCCGACATCGCGAAGCATTCGGCCACGACCCCCTGGCCCGCGAACGCCGCGTCGCCATGGATCAGGAGCGGCATCACGCTAGCACGCGCCACATTGTCCTGTAGCTGGTATTGCTTGGCGCGCGACTTGCCGAGCACGACCGGATTGGCGGCTTCGAGATGCGAGGGGTTCGGCGTCAGCGACAGATGCACCTTCACGCCGTCGAACTCGCGGTCCGACGAGGCGCCGAGATGGTACTTCACGTCGCCCGAGCCCTGCACCTCACTCGGCTTCGCGCTGCCGCCCTGGAATTCATGGAACAGCTGGCGATAAGGCTTCGACATCACATTCGCGAGCACGTTCAGCCGTCCGCGATGGCTCATGCCGAGCACGATCTCCTTCACGCCGAGCTGGCCGCCGCGCTTGATGATCTGCTCCAGCGCCGGGATCATCGACTCGCCGCCGTCGAGACCGAAACGCTTGGTGCCAAGGAAGCGCACGCCCGCGAATTTCTCGAACCCCTCGGCTTCGACCAGCTTGTTCAGGATCGCGCGCTTGCCCTCGGGTGTGAAGGAAATCTCCTTGTCGGGTCCTTCGATGCGGCGCTGGAGCCAGTCCTTCTGCTCGGCGTCGTTGATGTGCATGAATTCGTAGCCGATGCGCCCGCAATAGGTGCGCTTCAGGATTTCGACCATGCGGCGCGGCGTGGCGCTTTCGAGCCCCAGCACGCCTCCGACAAACACCGGCCGGTCCAGATCTTCCGCGTGAAACCCGTAGAACGACGGCTCGAGCTGCGGATGCGGTGTCTTGGGCGAGAGGTGTAGCGGATCGAGATCGGCTTCGAAATGACCGATCACACGATAGGCGCGCACCATCTGAATTGCGCGGATCGAATCGAGGGCTGCCGCGCGCAGATCGCGCTCGTTCGCCTGTCCGCTCCTTGGAGGCCAATGGCCGGTGAGGGCGCCGACAAGATCGCCGCTTGCGAGATTGGGCTTGGCATCGCGCCGCCATTCCGGTCCGCGGCCGAGTTGGGTGGCGTTCAGGTCCTGTTCGCTCAGGCTGGAAAAATAGGTCCGCCAGGAAGGGTCTACGGCGTCCGGATTTTCCTGATATTGAGCGTAGAGGGACTCGATGAAGGCCGCGTTCGCGCCCTGCAGGAATGAGGTTGCTTCGAGGATGTCGTTGGAGGAGCGGTTCAGGCGGGGGGATTGACTCGTCATTTCAACCTGTTGGGCGGACTTCTTGGGCCCGCCGGTCCTGGGCGGATCAAGCCGCGAAAGGGGACGGCGTGTTACTTCCGAACGGCCGTCAATTCAATGCTTTGTGCGGTTAATATGGGATCAATAAGGCGGGATTGCGAATGTCTTCGAAGGCAGCCAAATCCATACGCCATTGAGGGATATCTGCGATGAAGATGGCGCGCGTGATCCTGTTTACGGGGCAGATGGACGCGATGAGCCGGTTCTATGGCGAGACGCTAGGCTTGAAGCAGATTGTCGCGGAAGAGGGCTGGCGCGAATTAGCCGCCGGTGGCACGCGCATCGCGCTCCATTCTGGCCCGGCGTCTCCCGGCCGCAAAGGACCAAAGATCGTGTTCTATGCCAAGGATGTCGCCGCAGAACGCGCCAAGCTCGTGGCAAAGGGCGCGCGCTTCGGAAAGGTGCGAGTGTTCGACACGCTTCAGCTTTGCGACGGCAAGGACCCCGACGGCAACCCGATCCAGTTGTCGAACCGCTGATCCGGAACCGGAACACATGAAGCGGCTCTACGCACTCGATACGCTCAGAGGCTTTGCCGCGCTCTCGGTCGTGCTCTGGCATTGGCAGCATTTCTTCGCGATCAGTGGTACCTGGCAGGAGGGTTGGCAGAAATCGTCCGAGCCCTTCTACCAGTTCCTGAGGCCCTTCTATGATGAAGGTTGGGCGGCGGTGGATTTGTTCTTTGCACTCTCCGGTTTCATCTTCTTCTGGCTTTACGCCGAGGCGATCCGCGACGCGCGCATGGGTGCGGTTCGCTTTGCGTGGCTGCGCTTTTCGCGCCTCTACCCATTGCATCTCGCGACATTGCTCGCCGTCACAGCGATGCAGTACGTCTTCCACCGGGCTACCGGAAATTACTTCATATTCGAAGCCCATGGGGTGACGCGCTTTCTCACCAATCTGATCTTTGCCCAGCAATGGCTGCCGCCGACGCTGTCGCAATCGTTCAACGGCCCCGCATGGTCCGTGTCGATCGAAGTGCTTCTGTATGGCGTTTTTTTCGTCTTCTGCCGGCTGGGTCTGCGCGGGGGCTGGATGGCGCTTTGCGTCGCCGTGGCCGCGATCCCGCTCCTGCCGTGGCAGTTTTTCATCGCGCGCGGAGTGATCGGCTTTTTCATCGGCGGGGCAACATTTCATCTGAGCTGCGTAGTCGCGTCGCATGCGTCGGCACGGCGTCTGACGCAATGGTCGGTCGCTGCGGCACTCGGGCTCTGGATTGTCATCTGGATCGAAACCTATTTGGCTCCGCTGCACACGGCCTTCTATTGGCTGAGCGGACATATATCGCCGGAGGCGGAGCGCTTCTATGTCGGCAATAGCGAGCGCATTTTCCTGCTGCTCTTTGTACTCATCGTGGTGCCGACCACGCTCCTGGCCCTTGCGCTGCACGAACGGGTTCTGGGCGGGGCATGGCACCGCTTCGCGTTCGTGGGCGATATCTCCTATTCGACCTATATGCTGCATTTCCCCATGCAACTCGCGCTCGCACTTGTCGCGGTTCATTACGCGCTGACGCCGGCGGCGTTCGAAAACCCGGTGGCGATGATCCTGTTCTATGCCGCATTGATCGCCTTGGGTGGCCTGTCGTTTCATTATTTCGAACGGCCGATGCAGAATCTCCTGCGCGGCGCGGCGGCCAAGAAATCGCTGGCGCCGGAGAATTGAAAAGCACGCGCCCGGGCCCATCTCTGTCGCGGTGGCCTGAGGGAGCTTGGATGAAGCCGTTCGTTTGCCTTGCGATGGCGGGGCTCGCCACCCTTTCCGCCGCGCGGGCCGCGGATCATGTGCTCGACATCGACGACCGTGTCGGAAAGTTCGAGACGTTCTATGCAGATGCGACCGTCAAGCCCCTCGATCCTGACGCGCGCTTCACGCTCTGGCAGAAAGAGGATGGCTTGGCGGCGGTACCGCCGGGCCCGGACGGCGATGTGATGGCGCGCCACCTCCTGGATACCGCTTGGCCGCGCTACCCCGCGCTCATGCCCAATCTGCCGGCGCTGACCAAGACGGCCGAGGCGGCGGCCCGCGCGTCGTTCGACAAGATCAATGCGTTGCTCGATACGACGGACACGCCGATCCACACGAGGCTGGTCCTCTATGTCGGCCAGTTCGACGATAACGCGTTCACCGCGCCGGCGATGGACGGCAAGCCCGTGACGGTGATGATGCCGGTCGAGAACGCGATCCTGAAGATCGCCCTCGCGCACGAACTTACTCATTCGGTGCACATCCAGCTCGCCCATGTGCAGAACTCGTTCGGCGCGCCGGTGGGCGAGACGATGTTTCTCGAAGGGCTCGCGATGCGAACATCGCAAGCGGCCGTGCCGGGCCTGCCGGAGACCGCCTATACCCAGATCGATCCCAACGATCACTGGCTCGCGAACTGCTACGCGAAGAAGGACGCCGTCCTCAAAGGCATTTTGCCCGATCTGGCCAACAGCGGGCAGGAGGTCGGCATGAAATACACCTTCGGCCAGGGCAACAACGGCATGCAGCGCGAAGCTTACTGCGCGGCCTGGATCGTGATGGGCAAGCTCATCGCGTCGGGAAAAACGCTCCCCGAACTCGCCCGCATCCCCGAAGACAAGATGGTCGATACGATCCGCGACGCGATGGCGGCAAAATAGCTATTTCCCGTTCAACAGCTCGACCGTCGTGGTGCCGAGCGCGGCCGGGTTCGGCGAGACGCGGATGCCGGCGCTTTGCATCGCTTCGATCTTCGATTTGGCGTCGCCCTTGCCGCCGGAGATGATGGCGCCGGCGTGGCCCATGCGGCGGCCGGGCGGTGCGGTGACGCCCGCGATGAAGCCGACCATCGGCTTCTTGGTCTTGCTGTGCTTGATGAAGTCGGCCGCGTCTTCTTCCGCGCTGCCGCCGATCTCGCCGATCATGATGATGGATTTCGTTTCGGGATCGGCAAGGAACATCTCCAGCACATCGATATGCTCGGTGCCTTTCACCGGGTCGCCGCCGATGCCGACGCAGGAGGATTGTCCGAGGCCGACCGCAGTCGTCTGCGCGACCGCCTCATAGGTGAGTGTGCCGGAGCGCGAGACGATACCGACGCTGCCGCGGCGGTGGATGTGTCCGGGCATGATCCCGATCTTGCACTCGCCGGGCGTGATCACGCCGGGGCAGTTGGGTCCGATCAGGCGCGACTTCGATCCCGACAGCGCCCGTTTCACCTTCACCATGTCGAGCACCGGGATGCCTTCGGTGATGCACACGATGAGCGCAATCTCTGCATCGATGGCTTCGAGGATCGCGTCGGCAGCGAAGGGCGGTGGAACGTAGATCGCACTCGCATCCGCGCCGGTCGCTTCCTTCGCCTCGCGCACCGTGTCGAACACGGGCAGACCCAGATGGGTCGTGCCGCCTTTGCCCGGCGAAGTGCCGCCGACCATCTTGGTTCCATAGGCGATGGCTTGCTCGGAATGGAACGTGCCCTGATTGCCGGTGAAGCCCTGGCAGATGACTTTGGTGTTCTTGTCGACAAGGATGGACATAAGCGGTCTTTCTAGAGTGTCAGTTTTTGGGCTTCGCGGCTTTTGTGGCGTTCAGAAGCGCGAGCACGTCCTTGCCCGTCAGCTTCTGCAGATCGGCGTAAGCCGCGGCGGTATATTTGCGGTCGCCCTTGCCATGGCCGGCAAGATCGTAGTCGTTGCCGGTGAAGGTGAGGTCGAATTCGAACGGCGCGGCTTTACTGCCCTCCTTGGCGACGAACACAAGGCTCTTGCCGTCGCTGCAACTCACGACCAGCCATGGCGTGCCGCCATAGCTCTTCTCGATCGGTCCGGTGATGCACTGCTCAGGCGCATTCGGCTCGGCTGCGAACGCTGGCATCGCGACAAGTGCGAACAAAGCGGCGAGAACAATGCGGCGCACGGTCAGCCCTTCACTGCCGCGACAATCTTCTGCGCGGCGTCGGCGAGGTCGTTGCCGGAGACGATGGGCAGTCCGCTTTCGGCCAGGATCTTCTTGCCGAGCTCGACGTTCGTGCCTTCTAGGCGCACGACCAGCGGCACTTTGAGCGAAATCTCGCGCGCAGCGGCGACGATGCCCTCGGCGATGATGTCGCATTTCATGATGCCGCCGAAGATGTTGACCAGGATGCCCTTCACGTTCGGATCGGAGACGATGATCTTGAATGCCGCGGTGACCTTTTCTTTGCTCGCGCCGCCGCCGACATCGAGGAAGTTCGCTGGCTCTTCGCCATAGAGCTTGATGATGTCCATCGTCGCCATCGCAAGACCGGCGCCGTTCACCATGCAGCCGATCGAGCCGTCGAGCTTGATGTAGGAGAGATCGAATTTCGACGCCTCGACCTCCATCGGGTCTTCTTCGTCGAGATCGCGCAGTGCCTGGATGTCCTTGTGGCGATAGAGCGAGTTGTCGTCGAAATTGATCTTGGCATCGAGGCACACGACCTTGCCGTCCTTGGTGACGACGAGGGGATTGATCTCGAGCAGGCTCATGTCCTTGGCGAGGAAGGCGTCGTAGAGCGACTTGATCAGCGCGCCACACTGCTTAGCCTGATCGCCCTTCAGCTTCAGGGCCGTCGCGATCTCGAGCCCCACGTAGGGCGAGTAGCCGGCCACCGGTTCGACCTGGAACGTCTTGATACGGTCGGGCGTGTTGTGCGCGACCTCCTCGATGTCCATACCGCCTTCGGTCGAGGCGATGAACGCGACGCGGCTGGTGGCACGGTCGACCAGCGCGGACAGATAGAGTTCGCGGTCGATCGCCGAGCCGTCTTCGATATAGAGCCGGCGCACGAGGCGGCCATGCGGGCCGGTCTGATGCGTGACCAAGGTCATGCCGAGCATCCGCTTGGCTTCCTTCTCCACATCCTCCAGCGATTTGACGACCTTGACGCCGCCGCCCTTGCCGCGACCGCCGGCGTGGATCTGCGCTTTCACGACCCAGACCGGGCCGCCCAGTTCCTTCGCTGCCGCGACAGCTTCCTCAACCGTAAAGGCGGCTTTGCCGCGCGGCACCGGCACGGCGAATCCGCGCAGGACCTCTTTGGCCTGATATTCGTGGATATTCATGGAAAAAACCTGTGCAAGCGGGGATTTCGGTGCGGCGCACAATACCAGCCGACCCCCTCCGCGCAAGCGCCGATCAGGGGCGATTCACAGTACCGCCGGTTGAGGCTCCGAGGCAGGCAAGGTCTGCGTTCTGACGGCAAATGTCATGACCGTTCTTGCGAACAAGACGGCTGCTACCGCCACGCCAATCCCGGCCACCACATCGATGACGTGATGACCGCCCTGGATCGGTGTTGCGACAACCACAATCGCGTTCACGGCGATCAACGGCCAGCGGAGATAAGGGAGTTCGCGCGCATACCAAGCCACGATCAATGCCAATGCTGCGTGATATGAGGGAAAGCCTATGAGACCTTTCGCTGCGCGAGGCGAAATATAGCCAGGCCCATGCGCCAGCAGAGCCATCAGGTCCTTCGCGTAATGGCTATCGAGCGCCACGGCCAGATGATTGGAAACCGCCGTGGGCAATGTATACACGCTGAAGGCTCCGAAAGACGGTGCCGCAGTCCAGATCGCGATGGAGATTGCGGCACCACACGCGACGGAAAGACACAGCGCGTAGATCTGCTGGTACTTTCCTGCCAGCCCGATCACAACAATGAGAAGGGCAATCTGCGGCAGCACGGATATGTATGCGAGGCGGAAGCATTCGTTGAGCCATGGGTGCTGTGCCGCGAATGCCATCATCGCCGGCCAGTCCACGCCCATCGCGCGATCGATGGCGGCAAGCGGCAGATCGATCCGCGGACCTGCGACCGTCAGGAGAAGATAGTTGAGCAGGCTGAAGCTCGATGACATCGCGAGGAGGAAGCTTGTGCCAACCAGCATCGTGGCCAGCCGCTCATCCTTTCGCATTCGTTGGTAATAGAGTGCGCCCATCGCGCACAGGCCGGAGAGCAGGGCGATGAAACCGAACGCCTTTGCGTCCACGTCGAAATGACCGGAGCGCAGCCACGCGATGTCGGTGCCGGCGGCAGCACAGACAATTCCCAACAGGATAAGTTGCAGCGAACCGGTCACAAAAAAACCATGCGCGGGTGGCCCGCGCATGGTCTGCTTTTTCGCTTAACGAATGATTTAGTACCCGTTGTCGCCGACGCCGCCGTTCAGGGTCATTTCGTCCATATCGGCCTCGCGTGAGGTGTTGCGCACGCTGTTCGCGCACACGGTGCTGCGATAGGTGAAGAACATGTCGCCGGTCCCGAATTTGCGCAGGTTCGTGCGCTCGGTGCAGTCGGGCACTTCCATCGCCGGCGCGCATTTCAGCATGCCGTCCTTGAAGTGACGCACGGCTTCGTGCTCGGCGCATTGCAGGATCACGCCGTTGGAGTAGGTGCCGGCCATCCCCTGGTCGGACTGCACCACGTCGCCGATGGTGATCTTAAGACGCGCGCCCGGAAGGCAGCGCGCGACTTCGCCTTCATATGCCGACTCGATCCAGGTATCCGCCGTCATGTGCGAAGCCGGGAATTCGCGGCCTTCCGCCGTGATACAGACCGCATGGATCGATTTGACGACGGTTGCTTCCTGCATCTCGCAGTGGCCAGAGGTGCGGATGGCGCCAAGATTTTCGGATTGCCGCATATTCACATACTCGTAGCTGCCGCCATTGTAGACGGTGATCTGCGCGCCTGCGTTGGCGTTGGCCGCCGCGAGTGCCTGGGCAAAGGCAAACGCTTCGGCCTGCGCCTTCACGATCACCACATTCTTGTTGATGATCACGTTCTTGTTGATGTTGATGTTCTTGTTGATGTTCGTGTTGATGTTGATGTTGATGTTCTTGTTGATGTTGAGGATTGACGGGTGATCGTGGCATCCGCCGCCACCACCACCATACCCTCCGAAATTCCCGAAATTCCCACCGGTGTAGAAGCCGCCCGCTGCTGCCGGCGAGATGGTGGCCGCAGCCAACGCCCAGCTGGTGAGGGTGGCAACGGCAAATCGATATGAAAACGGCGACATGCTATGGCTCCTTCGCGGCGATCATCCTAAACATGACCTGCCCCCTCCCGCGCGGGGTTCATGGACAAAGCCTTAATGACCGAGCCCCCCGCTTCACGTTCCATGCCACATGCAAGCGCCCGGGAGGCCCTTTGGCTGCCCCGAATTGGCACAGAGGCAAGGCTTTTTTGCCCGGAAAGCCGGGCATGATCCCGATCTCGGACGACAATCCGGTCGATCACACCCCGTTCATGACCTGGCTTCTAATCCTGGCCTGCGTCGCAGCGTTCGCGTGGGAAATTTCGCTCGGCGAGAAGGGGATGGACGCGGCGCTGGGGGTGTTCGGCTTCTCGCCGGCCACCCTGTTCGGATCGGAAACGCCACCCTCACAGATGTTCGGCGTGCCGGCGTCCGCGACGATTTTCATCTCCATGTTCCTGCATGGCGGCTGGCTGCACATCATCGGCAACATGCTCTATCTCTGGATTTTCGGTAACAACATTGAAGAGGCGATGGGGCATGCGCGGTTTACGCTGTTCTATTTTGCCTGCGGCGCCATGGCGGCGCTCGCGATGGCGTTCATCGATTCGACCTCGATGGTGCCGATGGTCGGTGCTTCGGGTGCCATCTCCGGCGTGCTCGGCGCCTACATGCTTCTTTATCCGCGCGCGCGCGTGCATGTGATCATACCGCTCGGCATCATCTTTTATCCTTTGTGGATCCGCGCGGTCTGGGTGGTAGGCGTCTGGTTTGCGATGCAGCTCGTGAGCGCCGCGTTTACCGATCCGACACAGCCCGGCACCGCGTTCTGGGCGCATGTCGGTGGTTTTGCCGCAGGTCTTATTCTGACCCCGTTCCTGAAATCCAGCGACGTGCGCTATTTCGGTCCGTATTTTCGCACGGGGCCGTGGAGCTGATAGGCCAGCAACGGCCATCGCGCGGTCAAATGCCGGCAATGCTTCGATTTTCTGCGCCAGTTCCGCTTGGCACGGCTTTCGCTCTTTCACATTTGCAAGATGGCGGTAGCGTTCCGATCTGGATCAACCGCACGCGTTGAGGACGGGGCGAGCGGGCCATGAAACACAAGAACTCCCATTTGCTGGTGGGCTATTGGAGCCGTCTGCGCGCGAACGGGAATGTGCCCGATCAGACGGATATCGATCCGCGCGCCATCAAACGGATGTTGAGTCAGGTGTTCATCCTCGATGCCACCATTCCTACCCGGCCGATTTATCGCCTTGCAGGTACGGGGCTTTGCGAACGTTTCGGTTTCGAACTCAAAGGCACGAGCTTTCTCGCCCACTGGGAAGGCGGTTCGGCGACGTCCCTTGGCTCCCTGTTGAAACAGGCGATGACCCTCCAGCAGCCGGTCTGCCTGTCTTCGATCGGCGCGACCGCCGACTGCGGCATGGTTGAGCTGGAGACGATCCTGGCGCCGATCAGCTTCAATGGCGAAGAGCCGACGCGCTTCCTCGGCATTACGCAGATTTTAAGCGATGTGACGCACCTCGGGGGCCGTCCGATCGCATTCCAGCGCCTGATCGCGTCGCAGCTCGTTCGCGAAAGCGAGCCGCTTTCCAACGTTAATCCGCCCCCGCCGCCGCCTGTGATACCGCCCAGCCAGCAGATCGTGCGCAACCATCCGCGCGCCCCGCATCTCAGGCTGGTGGTGTCGCAGGACCGTCCCGGTGCCAGGCGCTTCAATGCGGACAACGTTCTCGAGCGGATGTTCGCGACGTTTGGAGGCGGCGCGCCGGCCGCCTAGAAGCTACTGGCCGGAGCCGGTGCCATTGGGCGCGGGCAGCTGCTGCTGCCTTGCTGGGTCTTTGTAGATTGGATTTCCGACCGGATCGTTGTGCAGCACATCCTGGTCGAATTGCTGTTCCTTCTCCTTGCGATGGAGATAGGGCACTTCATATTTCTCGATCTTCGCGCGATAGATTTCGAACTGCTTTTCGTCCGCCGGCAGGCGCTTGTCGCAACGATCCGGATTGATCCTCGCCGTCTCCTGGCACCACAAATCGAAATTCAGTGTCTTGACGTCGTAGCGTGTCGATTGCGCGCCGGCGGGCAGGGCGAACAGCAACGCCGCGGCAAAAAGGGAAAATCTCATCCCGTTCATAACGCGACCATACGCTCGAAGTTGCGGCCGCGATAGCGCCCATTCTTCGCAAAGTTGCTTATTCGGCTGCGTGTTGTGTGACGTTTTCGTCAATATGGACAAGAAGCGGCGCGAGCGGCGTCCGGCCGAGGATCATGTCGGAAGCCTTTTCGGCGATCATGATCGTCGGCGCGTTCGTATTGCCGGATACCAACGCCGGCATCACCGACGCGTCCACAACGCGCAAGCCGTCGATTCCATGCACCTTCAGCTGCGGATCGACGACGCTGTCGGCATCATTTCCCATCCTGGCACTGCCGACCGGGTGATAGATCGTTTCCGCGGTCTTGCGCACGAAGGCGTCGATCTGGTCGTCCTTGGTGACGTGCGCGCCCGGCATCAGCTCCGGTCCGCGGTAGGGATCGAACGACACCTGCGCGAACACCTCCCGCGCCAGCTTGACGCCTTCACGGAGTGCCCGCCGGTCTTCTTCGGCTTCCAGATAGTTCGGCTGGATCACCGGCGTCGCCAGCGGATCGGCCGATTTGAGCGTGATGTAACCCTTGCTCTGCGGACGGAGCTGGCAGACATGTGCCATGAAGCCGTGGCGGTCGGCTTTGACGCGGGTGTGGTCGAACATCAGGGCTGCGATAAAGTGGAGCTGGAGGTCCGGCGTTTCCAGATCGGGCCGGCTCTTCAGGAACGCGCCCGACTCCAGCCCCTGTCCGGTCGCGAGTCCGGTTCCGAACAGCATGTATTGCAGCCCGGTCTTCATCGCATTGAGCGGATTGGCCTGGCTGTAGAGCGTGATCGGCTGTGAGCATTCGTACTGGATCGAGCAATCCAGATGATCCTGTAGATTGCGGCCGACGCCCTTCATCTCCTGCACGACGGGAATCCCGAACCGTGTCAGCGTTTCTGCGTCGCCCAAACCGGAGAGCATCAGCACCTGCGGCGTGTTTACCGCACCACCGGACAGGATGACTTCGCGCGTCGCACGGACAGTGTGGGACTGCTTCTTCTGGACATACTCGACACCGATGGCGCGCTTGCCCTCGAACAGCACCCGCGCGACCTGCGCATGGGATTCGACGGTCAGGTTTTTCCGTCCCAGCGCGGGATGCAGATAGGCCTTGGCGGCGCTCCAGCGTTTGCCGTCGCGAATGGTGAGCTGATAGGGCCCGAAGCCCTCCTGCTGTTCGCCGTTGAAATCCTTGGTGCGGCGATGTCCCGCTTCGACACCGGCTTCGATGAAGCTGCGGAACAGCGGATTGGTGGACCGCCCGTTGGAAACGTGGAGCGGCCCTTCGCCGCCGTGGAAATCGTCTCCGCCGTTTTCATTGGTTTCGGAGCGCTTGAAATAGGGCAGAACGTCGGCAAACGACCAGCCCTCGCATCCCATCTGCCGCCAGCCATCGTAATCGCAGGCGTGGCCACGGATGTAGATCATGCCATTGATCGAGGACGATCCGCCCCAACCCCGTCCGCGGGGCCAATACAACCGGCGGCCATTCAGATGCAGCTGGCCCTCGGTCTCGTAATACCAGTTGAAAGGATTTGGCTTGCCGAGAAGGGCCGGAATACCCGCCGGCATATGGATCATGAGGGACTTGTCCTGTCCCCCGGCTTCGATCAGCAGGACTTCGATCGCGGGGTCTTCGGACAGACGATTGGCGAGGACGCAGCCCGCGCTGCCGGCACCAACGATGATGTAGTCAAAGGCTCTCATTGGCTCGGAGTCGCTACCGGTTGATCGCTGTTCGCCGGTGCCGGCGGCGGCGGGGCGGCAGGCGCGGGCTTGGCTTCGCCTTCCAGTTTGGCGAGCGCAGACTGCACGCCCGACAGACACTGCCGCGAGGCCGCCGCCATCGCGGGCACAGTCGCGTTCATCATCCAGCAATCGTATTCGGCCTGCGCGCGCGCGGAATCGGCAGGATAGGTCTCACGGCCGCGCTCCAGAGCACGGATCAGGCGGTCGCGCATCTTATGGGTCGGGACGTCAACGCCCGGCTCGGGCTCGACCACGGAGCCGCGCGCTGCAATCAAGGCTTTCTCCGCATAGGCGTTCGCGAGCGCGCCGATCTTGCTGTCCATGCTCGTCAATTGCATCGAGCCTTCGCTGTCGAAGGAGACACCGGCAGCGGCGCCCACTTCCCCAAAGGAATGCGCCAAGGACGAGTAATTCTTGAACAGGGCGGTATCGAAGGCCGACCCGGTGGGCTTGGTCTCGCGCAGGTCGTCGAGTGCGGTGTTGTTGACGCAGCCCGACAGAAGCGCGCCGGAGAGCGCGGCTGCCGCCATGAAACAAACACGCAAACGCGAAAAGATCATGCCGGTCTCCGGATCTGGGCACCCTGGCCCGCCGCGCGGGCCGCACGGCTAGACTGCTATAGCGTGACACGGGGCGAAGGTTAAGTGCGGCTTAACACCCCTGAAAAAGGCTTCTGCCGATGAGAAAATGGTAACCTTGTATTGACGGTCTTTCGCCCACACTCAACACGGCGGAACGGGCCCGGGCTACTGTGCAACGGCGAAGATCATGAAGGATGAAGCACCCTTGATAGCGAAAGCCAAGGCGGAACGCCGCCGCTTCCGCCGCGTACGTGTCGATCTGTCGGGACGGCTCTTCGTGCCCGCCGATTCGCGCGAATGCCACTGCAAGGTTGTCGATCTGTCTCCGGGCGGGGCTTCGCTGGAATGCGATCTCGCTCTCGACGCCGACACCCAGGTTGTCCTCTATATCGACGGCTTCGGCCGCCTCGAAGGATCGATTGTCCGTGTGGCTGACGCCAGCTTCGGCGTCCGCTTCAACTGCACCGCTGCAAAACGCGAGCGCATTGCCGAGCAGATGATCCTGCTCATGAACAGCAAGCTGCTCGATGAGAGCGAGTTGCGCCGTCATGACCGCACCCCGACAAAAGGCATTGCACGCTTCACCCGCGCCGACGGCCAACTCGTTGCCTGCGAAGTGCTCGATCTTTCGGTCAGCGGCGTGTCGCTCAAGACCAATATGCGCCCGCCGATCGGCGAGTTTGTGCTGATCGGGCAAATGGCGGGCCGTGTCGCGCGCCATCACGAACAGGGCATCGGCATCGAGTTCGTCGGCGGGACGCCGGGCAACGTCACGGCCGATCGCCTGCAGAACCGGATCGCGACCGCGCGCTAGGATATCCCGAGTTCCTGACGCTTCTTTTTTGGCAACCCCGCCGCGACGATCGCGTGCGCGCGGGTGAGATAGGCTTTCAGTTCCTTGCTGTTCAGCACGTCAAGTCGCACGAGTTGTACCCATTTGAAGCGCGCGGCGTAAGGCGCTGGGATGATGTTCTTCTCCTTCGTCAGGATCGCGAAACTTTCGTCGCTTGTCTTGAATGAAAGGGTCTGGGGCCGCGCCGCCGGCGGGCCCATGGCCGCAAACATCTTGTCGCCGATCTTGTAGACATGATCCGAGCCCCATTGAATCGATAACGTCGCTCCCGGCAGCGAGAGACAGAATTTCTCGACTTCGGCGTACTTCATGGCTTCGCTTCGGGCAGACCAAGCGCTGCACGGGCCTGACGCATATGCTCCGGGGTCATGTGTTTCGCCACCAACCCAATGGCCATGGCGAGCACGGCCGCATCGTCGGTAAAACCCAGACCGGCAACAAAATCGGGCACGACGTCGAACGGCATGACGAAATAGGCGAGCGCGGCATAAAGCACCCCGCGGACCTTGCCCGGCGTTGCGGGATCGACCGCGCAGAAATAGGCGGCCGCGGCGTCTTCGGCGAACGGAATCTTGCCGGCCACGCGCAGCAGCTTCTTCCAAAACCCTTCGCGCACCGTGCGCTCGTTGCGCGCGGTGATCAGGGCCGGCGGCTGGATGGTCGGGTCCGGCAGGTCCATGACATCAGACATGGTCCCACTATCCTCCGATCGCAAGCTTCGGTCTAGGATCGGACTCTCGGAGGGCCTACATGCGAACAGTCGAGGAATTGAACCGGAACCCGCAGCCGCTCGCGAAGCTGGTTGGCGTGGAAATCGTGGAGGCGGAGCCGTCGAAAGTCGTCGGCCGGCTGCTTGTACGGCCGGAGATCTGCACCACGTTTGACACGCTGCATGGTGGCGCGATCATGGCGTTCGCCGACACGCTGGGCGCCACGGGTGCGTTTCTGAACCTGCCGCCGGGCGCGGGCACGACAACGATGGAAAGCAAGACCAACTTCGTCGGCGCCGCAAAGGTCGGCAGTACAGTCACAGCCGTGTCCACGCCGATCCATATCGGCCGCAGCACGTCGATCTGGCAAACGCGCATCACGCGCGAAGATGGCAAGCTGGTCGCCATCGTCACGCAGACGCAGATGGTGCTTACCTAGCGGCACACTTTGCACCCGCGCTGGTGGCGGTCTAAGAGTCGCTCGCTCAGCTATTCCAATAAGGGAAGGGAAATCCATGGAACTGAATTCTTCTATCGCGGCCGTCGTCACCGGCGGCGCATCCGGCCTCGGCGAGGCGACGGCGCGCGCGCTGGCAGCGAAGGGCGTCAAGGTTGCTCTTCTCGATATGAACAAGACCAAGGGTGATGCGGTGGCGGCCGAAATCGGCGGTGTGTTCTGCGAAGCCAATGTCACCGACGAAGACAGCGTCGTCGCGGCGTTCGCAAAGGCCCGCGCCGCGCACGGCCAGGAACGCATCCTCGTCAACTGCGCGGGCACGGGCAACGCGATCAAGACCGCATCCCGCGACAAGAAGACCGGCGAGATCCGCCGCTTCCCGACGGATGCGTTCAACTTCATCATCCAGATCAATCTCGTCGGCACCTATCGCTGCATCGCGATCGCGGCGCAGGGCATGCTGTCCCTGGATCCGCTGGAAGGTGGCGAGCGTGGCGCGATCGTCAACACGGCGTCGGTGGCCGCGCAGGACGGCCAGGTCGGCCAGGCCGCCTACAGCGCGTCGAAGGGCGGCGTGAATGCGTTGACCCTGGTGGTCGCGCGCGACCTCGCGCAGGAAGGTATCCGCTGCAACACGATCATGCCGGGCCTGTTCAATACGCCGCTGCTGCAGGGCGCGCCGGAGCAGGTGAAGCAGGCGCTCGGCGCGCAAGTGCCGTTCCCGCCGCGTCTCGGCAATCCACCGGAGTACGCCTCGCTCGCGCTGCAGATGATCACCAACCCCTATTTCAATGGCGAATGCGTCCGCCTCGACGGCGCTATTCGCATGGCACCGAGGTAATCTCGCCGGTCATGGCCCGGATCGCCGGGCCATGACAATATGCGCCCATGACAGAATCGGCGATTCTGAACTGGCACGACTATTTCGTCACCGTCGCGCAGGTCAGCGCGACGTTGGCGGGTCTGCTGTTCGTCGGGCTGACGATCAGCCTCGGCCATGTGCTGCAGGGCTACGGATATCTTATGCGCGCCTTCACGGCGCTATTCCTGCAGTTCGAGATGCTGTTGATCGGGTTGTTCGTCATTATTCCCGGCCAGCCGGTGTTCGTGCTTGGCTGCGAGCTGATTGTTACTGGCGCTGCAATACTGGGGGGCATTTCGCTCTTTGCGCGCAGTTTCCCGGAAAGCGAAACCTCGCAGGTTCTGGGTTCGAAGGGACCGCGCACGGTGCGCGCGGTCCTTACCTATATCGGAACGCTGATGCCGGTCGCTGCAGGGATCGGATTGATCGCTGGAATGACTGGCGCGTTTTACTTCCTGATACCGGGGGAGATTGCCTGCCTGTATCTCTCGATCGGGAACGCCTGGGTATTCGCGGTAGAGATACCGCGCAGGGCCGCGGAACGGGAGAAGATCCTATGAAGACCGAGGTCGCCTGCATCCTGGCGCTGACGCTTTCCTGCACATCGACAGCAACGTTCGCGCAACCGAAGATATGTCCGCATCTCGTCAGCCCGGTTTGCGCGCTGTCGAAGGATGCGAAACGCGCGACCTTCAACAACAGCTGCGAAGCCGAAGCGTCCGGTGCCAAAGTTCTGCACGATGGCGCCTGCGAGGGCGGCGATGTCTGCTCGATGATCTACACGCCGGTGTGCGCCACCGATCCGGCAACGGGCAAGGAAAAGACCTATTCGAGTTCCTGCGTCGCGGAGCACGCCAACGCCGCGTACAGCCATGACGGCGCGTGCAATCCTTAACGCGCCGCCAGTTCGTGAATCTGGCTGTTGGCGAGCGTCAGTTTCGCAATCGACAATTCGCCCGAGCTTTCGAGTGCCGCGAGGAAAGACTTCGCGCGCGATAGCGCACCCTGATGCGCTTTCACCCAAGCCTGTGCCCCAGCAGTGCCATCGACGCGCGTACCTTTCTCGGTGCCCGGCGGAAGAAGCTTGAGCGCATCGCTCGTCAGCGCCCGTTGCGCGGCGAACAGATCGTCGTTGAGACGGCGGATAGCCAACCGGTCCCAATGCTCCGTGCCGACAATACGGCGGCTCAGACCGCGCAGCCTGTCGATGCCCACTTCGGTTCCGATGGTGAAATAGGTGCCTGCCACAAGATCGACGCTGAGTCCCGTCTGGTGAGCGAGTTGCGCGATCTCCGGTGCCGTGCCCATGAGTGCAATCGCACCGACTTCGTCGGCCAACTCGTGCGGGACGCCCGCGCTTTCCAGTTCGCTAATCCGTGCCAGCGTGTCCTGCTTTTCGTAAGGCGATACGAGCCCCGCGAACGTGCCGCGCAGGGCTTCGACGCCGGCGCGATAAAGCGCGATGGTCGACGGCAGATCGGCATCGGCGGGCACATTGGCGATGAACCAGAGACCGAGCCGCCGGAGAAGTTCTGCGATGTCCGCATACATCGAGATCTGCACAGCAGCGTTGACATGCCCGTCGAGTGCGTCGATGCGTTTCTTCAGCGCGGAGAGTCCAAACGCGCCTTCCGCGACCACCGACACGCGCACGATCTCCGCGCCATGGGTTCCGCTCATCTCCTTCATGCGGGCCACAAACACGGGGCCTGCGAGATTGACGATCCGGTTCGCCAGCACATCGGTGATGATTTCCCGGCGCAGGCGATGGGCTTCCATCGCGGCCGGGAACTTCTTCGCGGCAAGCTGCGGGAAATAGCCCGCGAGTTCGGATGCGAAATGCGGATCGTCGGGGAGGGTGCTCGCCAGCAGTTCGGCCTTAAGGTCGAGTTTCGCGTAAGCCAAAATCACCGCTAGCTCCGGACGCGTGAGGCCCCTGTCGTTCTGCGCACGGGCGCGCAGTTGTGCATCGTCCGGAAGGAACTCGACCGCCCGGTCCAGGGCGCCGCGGCTTTCGAGCTCGCGCATGAAGCGTCCATGTGCATCGAGGTCCTTCGTCGCCCGCGATTGCGCAACCGACAGCGTCAGCGTCTGGTCGTAATTGTCGCGCAGCACAAGCGCTGCGACGTCGTCCGTCATCTCGGTCAAAAGCGCGTCGCGCGCCTCCGCCGACAACTCGCCGCGGCGTAGTGGAGCGCTGAACAGAACCTTGATGTTGACTTCATGGTCGGACGTGTCGACGCCGGCGGAATTGTCGATGGCGTCGGTGTTGATGCGCCCGCCGCCTTGCGCGTACTCCACGCGGCCGAGCTGCGTGCAGCCGAGATTGGCGCCTTCGCCAACGACTTTGGCGCGGATGTCTGCGCCGTTCACCCGGATCGCATCGTTGGCCCGGTCGCCCGCTTCCGCGTTGGTCTGGGATGATGCTTTCACATAGGTGCCGATGCCACCGAACCAGAGCAGATCCACCTGCGCCTTCAGGAGCGCCTTCATCAGCTCGGCGGGTGTCGCCTTTTCGGCGTCGAGCCCGGTGAGCGCCCTCACTTCCTCTGAAAGCGGGATTTCCTTCAGGCTGCGTGCATAGAGGCCGCCGCCCTTGCTGATGAGTTGCCTGCTGTAGTCGTCCCAGCTCGAACGTGGCAGGTCGAACATGCGCTTGCGTTCGTCCCAGCTTTTTGCCGGATCGGGATCGGGGTCGAGAAAGATGTGGCGATGGTCGAACGCGGCCAGAAGCCTCGTGCATTTCGAAAGCAGCATGCCGTTGCCGAACACGTCTCCCGACATGTCGCCCACGCCGACGACGCTGAAGGGCTCTTTCTGGATGTCGCGGTCCATTTCGCGGAAATGCCGCTTGACCGCTTCCCAGGCGCCTCGTGCGGTAATGCCCATCTTCTTGTGGTCGTAGCCGTGGCTGCCGCCGGACGCGAAGGCGTCGCCAAGCCAGAATTCGCGGTCTTCCGCGATGCCGTTGGCGATATCGGAAAAGGTTGCCGTGCCCTTGTCTGCCGCGACGACGAGATAGGGATCGTCCATGTCGTGGCGCACGCAGTCGGGCGGCGGCACGATGGAGCCGTCAGGGTGCAGATTGTCGGTGACATCCAGAAGCGCATTGATGAAGCGCTTGTAGGCGGAGATGCCAGCAGCCTGGACCTCGTCGCGTGTCGCGTTGACGGGCAGTTGCTTCGGATAGAAGCCGCCTTTGGCGCCCACGGGCACGATGACAGCGTTCTTCACCTGTTGCGCTTTCACAAGGCCCAGGACTTCCGTGCGGAAATCTTCGCGCCGGTCCGACCAGCGGATGCCGCCGCGCGCCACCTTGCCGAAGCGAAGATGCACGCCTTCGACTTCCGGCGAATAGACGAATATTTCGACCAGCGGGCGTGGGGCCGGCAGTTCGTCCAGCTTCTGCGAGTCGAGCTTCATCGCGAAAACGGGTTTGCCCTGCTGATAGAAATTCGTGCGCAGCACATTGGCGATCAGATTGCGCATGCGCCGGATGATGCGGTCGTCATCGAGGCTCGGCACGTCGTTGAGCGCCTTGTCGATGCGGGTCTGCGTCAGACGCGCGCGCGCGTCACGCTTTTCTGCATCGGCCGGATTGTTGAGGGTGTGGAAAAGCTCGACCAGGAGCCGCGCGATGTCGGGATTCCGCGTGAGCGCCTGCTCCATATAATCCTGGCTGAAGGGGATCGCGGCCTGGCGGAGATATTTCGCCGCCGCGCGCAGGATGGTGACGTCTCGCCATGCGAGCCCGGCACCGATCACAAGCTTGTTGAAGCCGTCGCTTTCCGCTTCGCCCAGCACGACCGCGTGGAATGCTTCCTCCAGCGGGACCTTGATGTCGTCCATGGTGGCGGCGCCTTCGTCGGCGCGCTCCATGAGGAAGTCGAGCACGACCGCCTCACGCGTCCAGCCGTCTTCGGTGCCGAAGGCGATCGGAAATGGGTCTTCGGCAATCACTTTCATGCCGAGGTTTTCGAAGATCGGCAGTGACACCGAAAGCGGCATCACCTCGCCGAGCAAATAAAGCTTGAGGCGCAGGGCATTGTGCGCATCGTCCGGCTTGCGATAGGCGCGAGCCTGGATCGCGAGACCGCCTTCATGGCGTGCCAGCTGTTCGAGTTCTTCGAGATCCTGCACCGCTTCTTCGGGCGAAAACGTTCCGCGATAGCCCGGCGAGAATTCCGCGTGGCGCCGCTCCAGCACTTCGGCGCCACGCGCTTCACCGTAACGCGCCGCCAGCGCATCGGCATACCCGTCATCCCAGGTCCGGATCGCGGCGCGGATCTGGCTTTCGAGCGCGTGGATATCAACGTGCGGCCGCGGTCCTTCGTTGCGGCCGACGATGTAGTGCACGCGCGCCAGCGCGGATTCATCGATCGTGGGCGTCGATGCCGACATGCGCCCGTTGAAGGCGCGGGCAAGGATCGCGTGAATCTTCTCGCGCGCCGTCGTGTCGTAGCGGTCACGCGGGACATAGACGAGCGCGGAAACGAAACGGTCGAAGCGGTCGAAGCGCACAAACACGCGCACCTTCGGACGCTCGCCAAGGCGCAGAACGCCGAGCGCGAGATCGAACAACTCGTCTTCGGAGATCTGGAACAGCTCGTCGCGCGGGAAATTGTCGAGGATATGGGCGAGCGCCTTGCCGTCGTGGCTGTTCGGCGGAAGACCTGCGCGCGCCTTGACGTTTTTCACTTTCAGGCGGAGCAGCGGGATGTCGCTGGGCCGCCGGCTATAGGCGCTCGAGGTGAAGAGGCCGACGAACCGCCGCTCACCGCTGAGAGCGCCGTCCGTGCCGTAAATCTTCACGCCGACATAGTCCATCTGAACACGGCGGTGCACGAGCGAACGTTCATTGGATTTGGTGATGATCAGCGGATCGGGCTGCATCAGGAACGCGCGAATTTGCGGCGTCAGCGATCCGCGGTCGGAGCCGTGGCGCAGCACACGCGCATCTTCAGCGGCCAACACACCAAGGCCGGTTTCGCTGATTGGCTCGAGGCGGCCGCCTTCGCCCTTGTCGAAATGATAGTCGCGACAGCCCAGGAACGTGAAATGGTTGTCGCCGAGCCATTCAAGGAAGGCGATGCTCTCGGCAAGTTCGGGACCGGCATTGGATGGCGGCTGCGATTTCAGCGCGGCGACGGATTCCTCGAGCTTTGCTCTCATCGCCGCCCAGTCGCGCACCGCCACGCGCACCTGCGCCAGCACCGCGCGGGCGCCATCGACGAGCGCTTTCTGCCGTTCCTCGCCCGCGATCGGATCGAGGACCGCGACGATCACGCTGACCGCATCCTGATCGTGACGCAGGATCGGATGAAACGCGGCGCGCAGACGGCCGCCCTGCGCATAGACCTCGCCGATCAGGGAGTCGAACAGGAACGGCATGTCGTTGTTGATGGCAACGAGCACGCATTCGCTGTGTCCGTATTCCTTTGCTTCGTTGGA
>Ga0105239_10000734_pt1 | contig 46586 bp, 49 predicted proteins | sample KBSC44metaG_FD_92761 | JGI IMG/M metagenome (GOLD analysis project Ga0105239, IMG submission 92761) | Corn rhizosphere microbial communities from Kellogg Biological Station, Michigan, USA - KBS C4-4 metaG | ecosystem: Host-associated > Plants > Roots > Rhizosphere > Soil | place: Michigan, USA...
TCACCCGCACTTGGCCTACCCTCTGCAACCCCGGCCAGCGCCGGGCAGGCCAAGCGCTCGTCGTCTACAGGGGGGTGAAGATTGGACGCCGATAAGGGGTCAACATTCCGCGCCGATTGACAGCATATCAGCAAAGAGCTTGCTGCTTGGGCCATCTGCTTCATCCATGACCTTTTGAGCGCCAACGTCATCGTCGCTCATTGCCAGCAAGATCGCTTTGTCTGTTAGTCCGGTTATCAGTGAGACGCGTTCCTGCAGATTGTCGAAGTCCGCCTTGGCACGCGGAAGTAGCTCGCGAACCTTTGAAATCTCCTTGCTAGTCGCCGTTTTTGTCGCCTCATAGTGCGGTCTGATCCCGGTCTTGCTGATCGCCTCTGGCGTGAGCGCGATAGCGCGATAGCTGTCGTTGATCGTCGCGACAAGGTCGGCATGGATCTGAGGCATCCCGGCGTTGACGCCGTTTTCGCGCAGAATGAAATCAGAGTAGTCTAGGCTGGCCCGCCTATACTCGGTGGCCATGAACGTCGTCCCTGCAAGAGCGATGGCAGAGATCACAACAAGAGGAGATAGAATTTTCATTCTGATGCTTGCGTTATCAAGGAACGCCATGGGAGATCCATCTGTCTGAGAAACCTAGAAAGCCGCAGCATCACTTATCGACGTGGTGCTCGGCTTTGCTTTGCGGAAACGGTGGAGTATTTCCATCACATCGTGAACTTTCTCTAAAAAAATCGTCCGTTTTGGAACAAATGTCACAAAATAGCTCAGCAGCGAAATCCCGAGCGGGTTGCCAGCCAGTCTCCCACAATTCGGCATGCGTGTGGTCTATCGATAGATAGGCATTGACATCGCAAACCGTCGACCCTAATTTCTCGATCAGCGATCTATCGGTAGATAGGTTGAGCTATAACGATCCTGGTCTCGAGACGAGCAATGCACGTTTTGTTGCTGGATCTAACGAGTTAAGACAGGAGAAGATCATGAGCCAAGCGGATAAAGCCAAGGATTTCGCAGCCCTCCACGTCAAGGGCGCCCCGCTGATTCTGTTCAACGCATGGGACGCCGGCAGCGCAAAGGCGATCGCCGAAGCGGGAGCGAAGGCGATCGCGACGAGCAGCTGGTCTGTCGCGGCGTCGCAAGGATATGGTGATGGCGAGGATCTCCCGATCGCTATCGCTGAACAGATCGTCGCCAAGATCGCGTCGAGTGTCGAGCTGCCCGTCTCCGTGGACTTCGAAGGCGGCTACAGCGATGATGATCAACAACTGGCGGCTAATGTTTCGAAGCTTCTCGACCTCGGCGTGATTGGCATCAACTTCGAAGATCGCATTGTGAAAGGTAAAGGCCTTTACGACATCGACCGGCAGGCCAAGCGCATTGCCGCAATTCGTCGCGCGGCTGAGCTTAAGGGCATCCCGCTTTTCATCAACGCGCGAACCGACGTCTTTTTCGGAAACGGCGCCGATGTCGGGGAAGCCTTGCAGCGAGAAAAAGCCTATGCGAGCGCCGGCGCGTCCGGCTTCTTCATTCCTGGCCTGACGGACGCCGATCAAATCAAACGGATCGCGAGCGAAGCGACGCTTCCGGTGAATGTCATGGTGATGGAAGGTGTGCCGTCCAACGAAAAACTCGCGACGCTTGGCGTGGCTCGTGTGAGCTACGGGCCAATCCCGTATATCGAGGCGATGGACGAGCTGCAGAAGAAAGTCTGGACTCTGCCTTTTGATCCCAAGCGAGCCGATAAGTAGTCTCCGAGGGTCGATTGACTTCGACGGCAGCATTTGGCTCGCCGCCAAACTGGTGAAGTCGCCAAGCACGAATCCGCATGATCAGGCGGTGACGCCCGGGCACCCGTTTGGGGCGACCGGTGCGTCCGACTTCAGCCAGGCCGTCAAGATCATCGCCGCGATGCCGGAGGCCTCGCGCGCGATCATCAGAGTCCGTGCTGAGGGAGGCGAAGGCACCGATGCGCTCATCGGGAACAGGCGAAAAGCACTGCGGGCTGCGCAGCGCCAAGCGCAGTCGGCTTAAGACGACAATGTCCGAAAACCGCGAGACTCAAGGGAAGCTGGTCGTCATAGTTGCCTCCATGGATATTGACCACAATGCTTGCTATGAGGCCGTAAGTGCCCGTGATCGCCGTTTTGACGGCCGTTTCTTCACTGCGGTCAAGACGACCGGAATCTATTGCCGGCCGATCTGTCCGGCCACGACACCCAAGCGACAGAATGTCGTCTTCTATCCGACAGCTGCGGCAGCAGGAGAGGCTGGCTATCGCCCGTGCCTGCGTTGCCGGCCGGAAGCGACGCCCGACGTTGGCGCCTGGCGGGGATCATCCAATACGGTCAACCGCGCGCTCGCCTTCATCGAGGATGGCGCCCTCGACGACAAGGGTGACGTCGCCGCGCTCGCCGAACGGGTCGGGGTCGGCGAGCGACAGTTGCGCCGGCTCTTTCGCGAGCATCTTGGCGCGTCGCCAGTTGCCGTTGCGCAAACCAGGCGCGTTCATCTTGCGAAGCAGTTGCTGCACGAAACCCGCCTACCAATGGGTGAAGTCGCACTTGCCTCAGGCTTCGGCAGCATCCGCAGATTTAATGAGACATTCCAGACGTTGTTCGGCCGCGGCCCAAGCTCGCTGCGACGGACGGCGGGATCCGAGATCCCGGCGGCGTCGGCCGGCGGCGTGACGGTGCGGCTTCGCTACCGTGCGCCGTATGACTGGTCCGCGATGCTGAGCTTCCTCGCTGTTCGCGCCATCCCAGGAATGGAGCTCGTCGAGGAGGGTGCCTACAGCCGTGTTATCGATCTTGGCGGGGTAGTCGGCTCTGTCGAAGTCACGCAAGCGCGCGACGAGGATGCGCTTATCGCCCATATCAGGTTTCCGGTGCTCTCTCGGCTGCCTGCCATCATCGCGCGGCTTCGACGCGTGTTCGACCTCGCGGCGGATCCTGAGGCGATCAACGAGCATCTGGTGCGCGATGCCAGACTTGCGCCGATGGTTGCGGCCCGGCCGGGTCTGCGCGCGCCCGGTGGGTGGGATGGATTCGAGCTGGCAGTGCGGGCGATTCTCGGCCAGCAGATCACGGTCAGCGCAGCCATCGGCCTGGCCGGAAAGCTCGTCGAGCGCTACGGCGAAGCTGCACCACTGTCGGCGACGGGCGACATCCGTTTGACGCATACATTTCCGCGAGCAGAGCGGATGGTGAATGACGACCTCGAGCTTGGAATGCCGCCTTCGCGCTTGCGAGCGTTACGCGGCCTCGCATCCGCGGTGACGGACGATCCGAACCTGCTCGGGATGGGGAGAAGCCTGGAAGAGGCTGTTGAGCGATTGAAAGCACTGCCTGGCGTCGGCGAGTGGACTGCGCAATACATCGCGCTGCGCGGGATGCGCGAGCCCGATGCCTTCCCCGCCGCCGACGTCGGACTTATGCGCGCGCTGGCCGACGAGACCGGTTTGCGGCCGACCGCGGCAGAGTTGCTGAAGCGAGCCGAGGCGTGGCGTCCTTGGCGGGCTTACGCGGCTCAACATCTCTGGGCTGCTTCCCCGGCTACGAGCGAGAAGGCTGCCTGAGGCGATCGACACGTCGAGACCTTGATGCCAGCATCATCCTGCGACGGGCAACTCATCCGGCTTCGATTCCAAGGAGGCATTCCTTTGCAGCAAGACCACCTGCAAAGCCCGTGAGCGAGCCGTCTTTTCCGATGACGCGGTGGCACGGGGCGATGATGGAGATCGGATTCTTCCCGTTGGCGGCGCCGACAGCTCGGAAGGCGCGAGGCTTACCGATCGCAATGGCGATCTCGCCATAGGTCCGGGTCTGCCCGAATGGGATTGTTAGGAGCTCGGACCAGACCTGCTTCTGGAACGGCGTGCCGGAAAAATCGAGCGGCAAGTCGAACGACTTGCGCGTGCCTGCGAAATACTCGGCGAGCTGACGCTCGGCGAGCAGGAGCACAGGATGGTCGACATCTTCGACGAGCGGCGCGAGACGGACGCGCTTCGGATCGTCGTTTTCCCAAAGGATGGCGGCTAGTGCCACGTCGGTCGATACCAGCTTGAGCAGACCGACCGGCGTCGCGACCGTCTTGAACGCGTAGGCCACGTGGATTCTCCAAATTGTGAGCGGCGAGGCGCGCGCTTGCGCGTCTCGCCTAACGTCTCAGGTCGAGGCTGCTTCGCAGCTCGCCTACTGCCGACCTGCCATGACGCCGCCGTCGACGGACAGAACGACCCCTGTGATCCATTTCGCCTGCTCGGACGCAAGGAAGAGAAGTGCCTCCGCAGCGTCCTCAGGCTGACCGTTGCGGCCGAGAGGATGCATGGCGTTGAAGGTTGGGAGCACCTGGGCAACCTGCTCGTCGGTCAGGAAGGTTCTGAAGACCGGAGTCTCGATAATACCCGGCGCGATCGCGTTGACGCGGATGTTGTCGGCTGCGAGTTCGATCGCGAGGTTCTTCGTCAAGGCGTGCACGCCCGCCTTGGCCGCCGAGTAGGCTGCGGAAGGCGTCGCGCCGATCGCTTGCAGCGCCCACATCGACCCGGTCTGTACGATCGCGCCGCCGCGGCCGGCTGCCTTCATAGCTTTTGCCGCGGCCTGGGCGGCAAAAAAGCTCCCCTTGAGAATGCCGTCGGCAAAGCGGTCGTATTCGGCTTCATCGACTTCGAGGAACGGCTTCGGCGTGAAGATTCCGGCGTTGTTGAAGAGAACATCCAGCCGCCCGAAGCGGTCGAGCGCCACCTTTACCGCGGCCTCGCCAGTCGCCGGCGATGCGACGTCGCCGATCTGGGCGACCGCAAGTTTACCCGTCGGATCGATGCCCTTGGCTGCCGCCTCTGTCTTCGCGGCATTGCGGCCATTGACGACCACCCGGCCGCCCTCCGCCACGAAGCGGCGCGCCACTTCCTTCCCCATCCCGGAATTTCCGCCGGTGACGATCGCTACTTTGTCCTGAAACCGCATGACCTTCTCCTTCCTAAACCTATCGATAGATAGCTACTCACCGAAATAACGCCCGTCGGAACGGAGGTCAACCCCTATCTATCGATAGACAGACCTTAGAAGGCGCGGTAAGGAGAGCAGGATGGCGAGGGGCCTTCAGCCGTGATCAAAGGCCCACAGTTCAAGGAGGGATTAGACGATGTATTATGAAGTTGTCGCGCAATGCACGCAGTCCTTGCAGCTCGTCGAAGGCTGGCTCGACAAAGCCGTCGCCTTTGCCGAAGCGAAGAACGTCGACGCGGATTCCTTATTGAACGGCCGGCTCGCGCCGGACATGAAGCCGCTGGTTTATCAGGTCCAGAGTGCCTGCGACTACGTCAAGTCCGGCGCCGCCTGGCTGTCGGGACAGCGGCCGCCCAAGCACGAAGACACCGAGAAGACGATCGAAGAGCTGCGCGCACGCATCCGCAAAACCGTCGAGTTCGCACAGAGCGTCCCTCAAGCGCAGTACCAGGGCGCCGAAGGCCAAAAGGTCAGTCTCTCTTGGAGGCCCGGAAAGGTGCTCGGCGGCAAGGACTACCTGCTGCAGATGACGATCCCGAATGTCTATTTCCACATTGCGATGGTGTACGCGATCCTCCGCAACGCAGGCGTCGACGTCGGCAAGATGGATTTCCTAGGAGCGGTCAATTTCGTCGACGCCTGAGGTTTTGCATCGGCTCGAACGCAGGGGATGCCGCTCCCTCGAAGCGTAGCGTCAGCGTTGTTCCTTAATGTAAGATTGATGGAGTGGTCGAGGCGTCAGCGATCCTCGAGAAGGCCAACACCGGAGCCGCCCTCGACTTCGATGCGGAATGCCGAATACGCCTCGACAAGTGCATCGAGGCTGAATCCGCGATTGAGTCCGCTGGGATTTGGCAAGACCCATGCGGGCACACCTCCGAAGTCTGAGGGCTGACGGCCCCAGACAACGTCGTTCACATGAAGCATTTCCGCGAGCGCGCGTTTGCCGAGGAATGCGATCGAACGCGGCGCGAGATTGTGGATCTTCTCCTCCAGATTTGACCGCGCGTTTCGAAACTCGCCGGACGAAATCTCGCTCGCTCGCCGCGTCGCGCGGCGAACGGCGGTCGTGATCCCGCATCCATAGGCGAGTAGCCGACGTTCGTCTTTTGGCTCAAGGCGCACGTGGGTGAAGGCGGCAAGGTAGAGCACGTTCCAGAATCGGTTGCTCGGCGTTGAAAAGCTATGGCCCGATGTCGCTGTACTGAAGCCCGGATTAAGGCCGCAAAAGACAACCTTCAAGCCCTTAGCAAGTATGTCGGGGTCATAATCGACCGTGTCGATCCGTTCTGAGAGCCGTTGTCATAGGGGGAAGCGGCGGTCGCGCGCGGGCCAAACCGCCGGCTCAGCCTGACGGAGGGTCTACGCTGCGAGCGCGGGAGTTGTCAGGCTCGCGGTCGCATTGTCGAAGGCGCTGATGTCGCCGTATGCGCGAGCCAGGATCAGACCACCTTCGAGCGCTGCCATGACGTGGAAAGCTCGTTCGGCGGCGTTCGGTCCGCCGATCCGGCTCGAAAGATCGTCGATGCACCGGCGGAAATAGATCTCGATCTCTTCGAGGACCTCGGCGGGCAAGCCGCCGGCTTCGGCGCCGAGCATGCCGTTCAGGCACATGCGTCCGTCGCGTTCGATTTCACCGCGGAAAATCGATCGATAGACCGCAATCACCTCGTCTGCGGTTTCACCCGGACGTCGGCCCACGAGGTCGAAGAAACGCTCGCCGTAGCGTCGGGCCACGGCTGCAGCCATTCCGGCTTTGGTCGGAAAGTGGTGGTGAACGCTTGCGCTCTTGATACCGATTTCCGCGGCAAGCTCGCGAAAGCTGAAACCCCGGTACCCGGCATCGCACATGCGAGCCTCGGCGAGGTCCAATAAACGGTCGGCAGTTTCGCTCATGTTGGAATCTCCTGTCTATCGATAGATAGACGTTGACCAAGAAAAATGCTAGGGGTATCGACATCCTATCTATCGGTAGAACGGAGACCACCCAATGACTACGCGCCACGACTCGTCGATTGTCGAACACGTCAAGACGCCCTCCGGCCGGGTCGCCTATGTGGAAACGGGTACGGGACCGGTCGCACTCTTCGTGCATGGCGTCGTGCTCAACAAGCACATGTGGCGCCGGCAATTGGCAGCGCTCGCCGATATCCGGCGTTGCATCGCTGTCGACCTGCTTGCCCATGGCGACACGGAGATCGCTCCGGATCAGGACGTTTCGGTGGCAGCAAATGCGCAGATGCTCAGAGAGTTTCTGGACACGCTGCAGATCGGCCAGGTCGATCTAGTCGGCAATGACAGCGGGGGCGGGATCTGCCAAATCTTTGCAGCGCTCTATCCTGATCGCGTGCGGAGCCTCGCGCTCACCAATTGCGACGCGCACGACAACTGGCCGCCCGAGGCCTTTCAGCCATTCGTCGACATGGTCGCTGGCGGAGGCTTGAAACAGACCCTGGAAGCGATGCTCGCAGACAAATCGATCTATCGCTCGGCCGGCGCGCTCGGCCCGGCTTATGAAGACCCGAATATCGAACGCGACGAGGATATCGATATCTATCTGCGTCCGCATGCCCGAAGCCTGCAGCGTACGCGGGATCTCGAACGTTTTGTCGGCGCCTTCGATAACAAGCAAACCCTGGCAATTGATGATCGGCTTGCGAAGCTGGAGGCGCCGACGCTGATCGCATGGGCAACCGACGACGTTTATTTCCCCCTTGAGTGGGCTCATTGGCTGGCGAAGACGATCCCGGGAGCGAAAGAGCCTGTCGAACTACAAGGAGCGCGCCTTTTCTTCCCGATCGAACGCGCGGACGCTTTCAACGTGCTTCTGCGCGGCCATTGGACCAGCTGACCGGCACACACACTAGATCCGGTTGCACGACGACGACCAGAGCCAACGAGACGACCCGAATGTTGCTTGAAGACCGTATTGCGCAGATCGTCCCGACGCTGACGCCCGTTCAGATTCAGTTCGCGCTTCGCTTCGCGAGCGGTCCCAAACGGGTTTTTGCGCCTGATGCGAAGCTGCTCGATGTTGGCGATCGAGATACGATCGTCTGGCTGGTCGTTGAGGGCAGTATCGTCGCGAGCCGACGCGACGGCCTCGGTCGGGAAGCCCTGTTTGCGACCGGCGGCCCAGGGCAATTTAGCGGTGAGGTCAGCGATCTTGCTGGTCATGCCTCGCTTGCGATGGTGTGCGCAGGCCCAGACGGGTGCACTGCCTACCCCTTCGATCTGCCACATCTTCGCGCCCTGCTCATAAGCAGCGCCGACATCGGTGAGGTGATGATGCGGGCTTTCATTCTCCGGCGCGCGGCGTTGCTGGAAGGCGACAATGTGGGTTCGGTCATCCTCGGCGACGCGGGTTCGCCGGAAACCGTTCGTCTTCGCGGCTTGCTCACGCGAAATAGCTATCCTCACTCGTTGATCAACGTGGACGGTGCCGAGGGGAGGGCTCTCGTTGAGCGTCTCGGGGTACTGCCCACCGATCTCCCGATCCTGATATGTCCGAATGGAACGGTAATGCGGCATCCAAGCGACGCCGAAGCGGGCGTCGGCCTCGGAATCGTGCCGGACATCAAGCCGGACACTGTCTATGACGTCATTGTCGTCGGCGCGGGACCCGCTGGCCTGGCAGCCGCGGTGTATGCCGCGTCGGAAGGTCTCGACGTCCTCGTGGTCGACAGCCGCTCGTTCGGCGGTCAGGCTGGTGCCTCGTCCAGAATCGAGAACTATCTCGGTTTTCCGACAGGCATCTCGGGCCAGGCCCTCACGGCCCGCGCATTTCTTCAGGCTCAGAAATTCGGCGCTCAGTTTGCGGTACCTGTCACGGTGGCCGAGCTCGATTGTTCGAGGCCGCCGCTCCACCGTATCGCGCTCGACAACGGTATATCGATCTACGGCCGGACAGTCGTGATCGCGTCCGGTGCTCGTTATCGCCGTCCCGAGATCGAGCATCTGGACCATTTCGAGGGGACGAGCATATCGTATTGGGCGACGCCCATCGAGGCGGCGCTATGTGAAGGGCGCGATATCGTGCTGGTCGGCGGCGGGAATTCGGCGGGACAGGCCGCCGTCTATCTGTCGGCGCATACACGAAAGGTGTATCTGGTGGTCCGCTCCGCGGGGCTCGACGCCTCGATGTCGCGCTATCTGATCAATCGGATCAAGGCGACACCAAACATCGAGCTGCGGGTGCGAACGGAGGTGACCGGACTGTCGGGTGGGACAGACGGCACGCTTGAAAGCGTCGAGATGAGATCGCGCGACACCGGCGACAGCCAGCGCGTCGATGCCCACCATCTGTTCTTGTTCATCGGGGCCGATCCGAATACGCGGTGGCTCGATCAGCGGATCGCGCTGGATGACAAAGGGTTCGTCGCAACCGGCGATGATCTAAAATTCCCGCTGCAGGCGAGCAGCCCGGGCGTTTTTGCGATTGGGGATGTCCGAGGCGGCTCGGTGAAACGCGTCGCGGCCGGAGTCGGCGAAGGCGCCGCTGCCGTCGCGCAGATCCATGCCTATCTCGCCATTCTCAGGGGAGAGGCATCGTAGCTTCTATCGCCAGGGTGCCCGCGCTGCGCGGATTTTGAACTAAGTGATGGGGTTTAGTAATGCCAGATAAAGCGACGTTGGCCGCCGCAGAGAGTCCCGCGATTGTCCAGCGGCTGCAGTCGGCCGTCCCTGAAGCCCTCGCCATGCTGGCAGGGATGGAGCTCAATCTCTTTTCTCATCTCACCGGCGCGCCGCAAAAAAGCGCCGCGCTCGCATTGGCTCTGGGCGTGGAAGAGGATCGACTGCTTAGGCTGCTTTACGCGTTAACGGTGTGCGGGCTTCTCGAGCGCCACGACCACGGTTTTACCAATTCGCCTGAGGCTGCGGCCTATTTGGATAAGAATTCTCCCGCCTTTCTCGGCGACATACACCGCTTTCTGCGCGAGATCTGGTCGGCCGACATGCACACGGCGGATAGCATTCGATCTGGAAGACCTGCTGCTCTCCTCGATTTTGATTCAGCGTCCGATGATGATTTATCGCGGATGCTTCGCGCGACGCATGCAAATACGTTGCGTGCGGGTCGCGATATGCTCACGCGATATGACTTTTCTGGCTGCAAATCGATCATTGATATTGGAGGAGGGACGGGAGGTTTAGTTGCGACATTGTGCGAAGCGCATCCTTCGATGCGAGGGACGCTGCTCGACCTGCCGCGAACCGCCGCGTTTGCAAGAGAGCTTCTCAAGGAAACGCCCGGCGGCGACCGTGTCATTGTTGAGGAAGGCGATATCACCAGACGCGCAGCAAGCGAGACCCATGACGTTGTGATCATGCGTGCGCTCGTTCAAACGCTCTCCCGGACGGACGCCGCAATTGCCATCGCCAACGCCGCCGCATCCCTGTCGGCTGGCGGTTTCATGTATATTATCGGCGCCGGAATCCTTGATGATGGTCGCACGTCGCCCCGTTCGGCGGTGTTTATGAACCTCACGTTTCTGAACCTCTACCGTGGCGGCGCTTCCTACACCGAAGCTCAGCATACCACCTGGCTGACGGCTGCAGGATGCGAGTTTCGGGAGCGGAAGCCCTTGAACAACGGCAGCATCATCTGCGCGCAGAAGGTAGCGAGCGTGGATCTTCCGACTCTCGGCTAGGCACAAGGTGCTGCCGCCTGACGTCAATTGATAATTTCGCCTGGTTCGTCTGGACGTAGTGCAATGAGTCGTTCGCTCCACATCTGTAGTGCTTCGGGCGTCAACCTGGTCCAATCCGTGACCTGGCCGATGACCTTGAGCGGTGCGCTGCTGCGATACGACCGGGTCGGGTTTCCGGGAAATTTCTTGTCGGTCACGTTCGGGTCGTTCTCGAATGCCCGGGTCGGCTCTACGATGTAAACACGCGGGACCGCGCCACCTCCGGCGAGTTCCGCCGCGATTTCGGCGGCAAGCCCAGAGAATTGCGGAATGCGTGGTAGTAGCGCATTGGCCGCCTCAGATAGTCGCTGCTTGCTATGAGAGTGTTGATAGATGTCTGCTTTTCAAGGCGAAGACCTCGATCGGTTCTCCCAACCCCTTCAGAGGGTGCGCTCCTACGTGCTCAAGCCAGGCACTACATTTTGCCTCTTCAGCGAAAGCGCCTGAGACAAGCACGTTGCGACCAACCTCTTTTGTAAGAGCCTCCAGCCTGGACGCAACGTTCACCGCAGGTCCGATGACTGTGAAATCGAGCCGCTTCTTTGACCCTATATTTCCATACATCACATCGCCGACATGCACACCGATCCCGTAATTTAGCTCGGGTCTGCCTAGTTCCGAATTCTGCTTATTCACCGCGATCATGTTGTTTTGCGCAGCTCGAATGGAATTCAGCAAATTCGAACAAGCCTTTTCGTGGCTCAGCGGAAACACCGCAAGGAGCCCATCCCCCAGAAATTTGAGGATCTCGCCCCCGTTGCTTTCGATCGGTTCAGAGATTGCGTCGAAATAAGTATTCAGCATCTCGATAACGTTGTCCCTGGGCCAAAGGTCGGAAATCCGGGTAAAATCTCTGAGATCGCAAATAAGTACCGCCGCGCTCAGCGTGTTGCCACTGCCGCGGGTCGTCGCACCGGCGAGTATCTGACCGCCTGCGCGAGGTCCGACGTAAGTTTCGAGCAGCGTCCGAGCAAGTACGTTTTTAAGGCGTACCTCCGAAATCAACGAAACGACGGGTACGAGATCGTGCAGAAACGATAGCTGCTCATTAGTGAACCCTGCCGGCGCCTTGCTAGCAAAGGTCACGAAGTGCTTCTCCGCGAGCGTATGTTCGATAGGCCACGCGACGTAGTCGATAAAGCCGTCGGCTGCAAGCTCGGAAAAGAGCGGCCAAGGTCTCTCGAACGGGCGCGCATCCAATCGCTGGCGAACCTCGAGTGCTCCCTCATATATTTCGAAAGCGGGACTAAGAAGGAACTCGGGTGTATTGTCGATGCCGTAGGCGAACGTGTCGATTTTCGCTTCGGTCATGCCCGGATACCAGTAAATGCGAGCACCGAACCATTGAGGATTATAGGTCCTCAGATGCAGCGTGGCACGATCGATAGAAATGCCGGCGTCATTGAGCCGTTCGCACAACTCAACGAAAATGTTGTCGATGTAGCGCTCTGTGTGAGTTTCATTGATCAACCAATCAAGGATGGGATGCCTGATGCGAGGCCATGCATCGTTGTCTTGCAGGAGCAGATTATCCGTGGAGATGGCTGGCATAAATGTAGCTTTCGTGAAATCGAGTTTGTTATGCGGTCGTTGCGGAGTCTTCAACTCTACCAACGCGCTCGTGAAATTCCCAGAGAATCGGCGCACCTTAAAATCGCCCCACACCTAAGACGCGGGGCGCAAGCTGTCATTGTTGAGCTCTCTCTCATTAGTAGGCTATCGGAAACCGACTTCGGACGGGCACGTCGCTCAGAAGGTCCAAAATACGAGCAGGGTTTGAATCGCATGAGTGCAACAAATCGCTATCTCGTAGCATGCATGCTGACCGTGCCAATGAGATTTATCGAGGAACCCGACAGTACCTCACCGATCCGCGAGCAAATTTGAAGCAAGCATTGGAACGGCGCCGTGAGGACGAACGAAGCACCCTCGTTCAGTCAGAGTTGCGTCCATAAAAGACCAATTCACAGGCCTGATGCGCGTGTTCTATTGGCCACGCGCCCGAAATGCCGCGCAGATGAGCGATCTTAGTGACGCTATCTGCTGCGGGGAGCCCACGAAACACGGCGCCATTCGCGGTTGGCGCTGTAACAATCTGACGATTTCCAACGAATACCGCTTGAGTGACGTGCTGAGCCGAACTGATAAGCAGACGTAGGTTGAGCCTTAGAATCTCGTCAACCAATTAGAGGAGAATGCATGCAGAAAACAGCCAATGTGACGACCGGACCTATTACTATCAGGAATTTGGGTGGCCTCGAGCGCGCCTTTTTCTCGCATAGCCTCAGCGCGCCGATCGACTTTTCGGTGGTCGCGGAAATTTCAGGTGGAACCGACGAAGAAACAGTGGTCAAGTCCTTCGCTGCCCTTCGCGAGCGGCATCCCTATCTCCGAGTCGAGGTCATTGGGCACCCATTGGACGGGTTGTCATTCGCATGGAGCGATAAGGAGCCGATGTTGGTCGTGCGCCATGTAGCCCAAGCTTCCTCATGGCTGGAAACCGTACGGGCTGACCTCGAGCGATGGGAAGAGATCTGGGGCGCCCCATTGATGAAAGCAAGTGTGCTTCTCGCCCCCAATTTCTTCACCATTTGCTTGACGTTCAATCACTCGATCAGTGATGGACGCGGTGCTTTGGCGATTTTGCACGACTTCATTCGTATCATCGGCGGTGCACGCCTTGAGGCGCTGTCCGGGCTCCCGGGATTGGACGAATTCGCGGCGCAGTGCGCGACGGCTGAGCTGCCAGCACCTCCGCCGGAACACGAAGAGAAGCCGAAAATTGCGATCAGGAGAGTCCACGATGATCCGTTGCAGCTTTCAATTCTCGCATTCGGCCACGAACTCACAAGTCATCTAATCGCAAAATGTCGGGAAGAGTCAACGACGGTTCATGGAGCTATCTGTGCGGCAGCTGCGATTGCGAAACTACCGGAAAGGACCGGTCCGCTAGGGATATCCAGCCCCGTGGACCTTCGAACAACTGCCGGACAAGATGAGGACTGCCCAGGCCTGTTCATGGGACTGTCGCCGGCTTTCCTGCAGGTTGCGGACGAGGATACGTTATGGACGCTCGCAAGGCGCGCGACCGAAGGTATTGCTGCCGTCCGATCGCCGGAAACAGTCGTTGGCCTTACTCGTTTTCTTGAAAATGTCGTCCCCAGAGTTGCGGACACAGACTTCGCCTTTGCCGTTCTGCCCCCACAGGTTCTGGACTTAATGATTTCAAACCTCGGCAAGCTATCGATCCAAACGCAAATCGGATCACTTGAAGTCAAAGCCATATGGGGACCGATACTCAACACCCAAGTTTCGCAGAGCGACATGATCGGCATCAACACCTTGGACGGCATCCTGAGGATGGTTCACGTTTATTCCGGAGGAAGGGCATCTCTCCTGGCAAACCTTCACGATGCTATCGAGGAGGCGTTAGGCCACAAGGATTAGTAATCGAAAACTCGACCGTCTCCTGACATGATTGGCTAAGCGCGTTTCACGGTCGAGTTTATTTCGAGGCCCTCCAGACTCTACCTTCCTGATTGGGTATGCTGACCCAGCCTGGCAAGGGCGCCGCCCAAGCTCGGGCACGGTGCGAGATCGCCGCAGATCAGCGCCGACCTTGCCGAGGAATCACATACGACCTAACAAACGATGCCTCGGGTGAAAAGAGTGCAGGCAGGTCCTATGGGCTCAGAACGGCGCCATTTTCGGTGGCCCGGCCACGCGCCTGCATATAATAACCCCAAAGCAACAGGGCGGCGATGCCGCGATAAGGCTTCCAGGTTTCGGCGCGGACATAGAGCACCTTCTCGCTTGGGCGCGATTCCCATCCCACGAGCAGCCGGTAACCCTCCTGCAGCGCGATGTCGCCTGCAGGGAAGAAGTCGAGCCGCCCCTCGGAGAACATGAGATAGGTTTCGGCGGTCCATCGGCCGACGCCCTTGATAGCGACCAGCGCCGCGATTACCTCTTCGTCCGACATTGAATCGAGCCGCTCGAAGATTCCTGCGGCCTCGGCGATCGCGCGCACATACCGGATTTTCTGACCCGACAGTCCGTAGCCTCGCAGTTGAACGTCGTCTGCGGCAAGTATCGTCTGCGGCGTAAGCACGCCTAGTCCGTCGATCATTTTCCGCCGGATAGAATCGGCAGCGGCGACCGAAACCTGCTGGCCGATGATCTGGCGCACGAGGCCCTTGAATCCGCGCTCGCGAACGACCCAGGTGCTGGGCCGAACCTCGGCATGTGCTTTCGCCATTAAGGGATCGAGGCGAGCAAGGGCGAGGCGGCCCGCTTCAAGTTCAGCGTCGGTTGGGATCACGGTGTTGCGGACCTTCAGGTGTTGGTTTCATTTAATTCCATCCTCGTCGTCGAGGCATGTGTTGGGATCTCGATACTTTCGGCGCGCGTCAGCCCGCGAAACCGCCGCTGCCGAGGAAGGCTTGCTCCTCCGGCGTCGTGTCGCGGCCCAACATGGGATTTCGGTGCGGGAACCGCCCGAAGCGCGCGATGATATCGTGGTGAATGCGCGCGTATAGAATGGCTCCCGCACCCAATGACGCCTCGCAAAGCCGAACCGCGCGGACCTGATCTTCTAGGTCCTCGGAATGTGCGAGCGGAAGATAGAAGAACACACGTAAGTCATGCTCGACTCGCGCGTCGTGGCCGCGGTCGATCGCCATTCGAGCAAAGTGCCGCGCAAGCGGATCGGTTGCGAAGATGTGCGCTGTGCGATAGCTGTTGCGCGGGAACTGGTCGAGCAACACCATGAGCGCCAGCGCACCGTCGGTGGTCTCGGCCCAATGGTCGAGTTGGCGAGCAGCGGCCGTGAAATGCAACGCTTCGAAGCGGACATGAAAATCGGCGTCAAAAAGCGGCTCTTTTGTCAACCATCTGTCGATTCCGGCGCGACGCCAGAAGGCGTTGACGGCAGCGATGCGCGGATCAAGGTCGGGCACGTGCCGTGGGGTTTCAGTTTCGAGGGAATGCAGGATTGTTTTGGTCATCGTGCTTCGGCTCCTACGCATGTTTACAACCAGCTGTTTCTCGCGGTCCAGATCAGCCGCCAGCTCGCCATGTTTGAAAGGACTGCGATGAACGCTGCATCGAAACGTCGCGCCATGCGGTCGAAAGAAAGCCGCGTCCCACCGGCCCGCGGCCGGCAGGGCAAGCCTCTTCAGGCGGCGGGCAGCGGATTGGCCACCGACGCGTCGTAGAAGGGATAATCGGTATAGCCACGTGCGTCGAAGGCGTAGAATGTGCTGCGATCATATGGGTTGAGCGGTAGGCCGCGCTCGATCCGCTTCGGGAGATCGGGGTTGGCGACGAAGTGGCGGCCGAAGGCGATCAGGCCGGCATCCCCGCTGGCGACACTGGCCTCGGCCGTCGCAGGATTGAAGCCGCCTGCGGCGATGACGGGACCGCTGAACAGTTTGCTGAGCTCTTGCGAGGCGATCGGCGGCTGGCTCTCGGCGATCGTGTCGGCGCCCTTCACCCGCGGCTCGATAATGTGCAGGTAGGCGATGCCCAGAGCGTCGAGCTGCCGCACGACATAACCGAACAAGGTGTGCGGATCGCTATCTCCCATGCCATTGAAGCTGTTGCTCGGCGCAAGCCGCACGCCGACGCGATCGGCGCCCCAGACCTCGGCAAGCGTATTGACGACCTCCAGCAGAAGGCGCGCGCGGTTCTCGATCGATCCGCCATAGCGGTCGGTGCGCTGGTTCGAGTTGTCCTGCAGGAACTGGTCGATCAGGTGGCCGTTGGCGGCCATTAGCTCGACGCCGTCGAATCCAGCGCGCTTGGCGTTCTGCGCCGCATCGCGGTACTGATCGACGATGGCGGCGATCTCGTCGGTTTCGAGCGCACGATGCGGAGATACGGGTTTGAAGCCGTCGGGGGCATCGATCACGTTGTTCGTATCGGCCCAGTAGGCCGGATCGACCGACGCCGTCACCGGTTGCGATCCGGTGATCTCGATGTGGGACGTACGGCCGGCGTGCCAGAGCTGCGTGAAGAAGATGCCACCCTTGGCGTGGACCGCATCGGTGATGCGCTTCCATGCGGCTACCTGCTCATCGGAGTATAGGCCGGGCGCGTGATGGTAGCCGCGCGCGGTCGATGCGATCGCCGTCGCCTCGGTGATGATAAGGCCGCCGTCCGAAGCGCGCTGCGTGTAGTATTCGAGTTGCAGATCGCTCGGAATGCCGGTCCCGGGCTGCGCGCGAAGCCGGCTCAACGGCGGCAGGACGACGCGGTGCTTCAATGTGATCGGCCCGATGCGAACGGGTGTGAAGAGCGTCTTTGTGGCGGAATCGGCGGAATGCTGCAGGCTCATCTCTTCTCCTTTATTCTATCTATCGATAGGTCGTTAGACGAACCACAATATTCGCTGGCAATCGTCGTCGTCAAGGTCTATCTATCGATAGAGAGACGCAACCCCGATAATTCGAGTCGAGGGCGGCGCGCCCAACGATAACCGAGTGCCGAGCACATAGCCGCTAGCAAGGCGACCGAGGATGCAAATGTCCGGAAAACCCCGTTTGACCGCCGAGGCAGCGACTGAACTGCATAACCGACTCGCAAAGCGCGTCGTTGCTGAAATCATCGAGGAGACCCGAGCGGCTGGCGGCTCCTATTCGGACCTGCTGGTCATTAGCGAGAGCGTGCTCGTCGGTCTTGTCGTGGAATGTTTCAGGCTCGGCCATGACAGCAAGGTCATCGACCTCGTTTTCACCGCAGCGAAAGCACGCCTCGCCAACGTCCGGCTCAAGGACCTGCGGGCGGAGGGGACCGGTTGACCGTCCCTTCTCTACACCCTGCCCGGTTCCAGAACACCCTACTGCGCCAATGCTCGGGAGCGCGGTATCGAACTCATCGCGAGACGGCTGTGCCAGGAGCTTTCGATGACCCCTAAGCACATGTCGGCAGCGCCGGATGATGCCGGGCATCGGTCTGTGCGAGGGCGGTCGTCACGATCGAACGAGACGGGCAGGTTCGAGCCATACCATCGTGAGAGCGTCGATGACGGCTGGACCGGGGCGGATGATGACGAAACCGAGCGCGTCGACACCACCCTGACCGCCGACAAGGCGAAGTCGATCATCTCGCGGAACGAGAGCCCCGATATTGGCTTCGATCGCTCGGTCAACCCATATCGAGGCTGCGAGCATGGATGCATCTACTGCTTCGCCCGGCCTTCGCACGCCTATCTCGGACTTTCGCCGGGTCTCGATTTCGAGACCAAGCTGTTCTTCAAGCCGCAGGCGACGACGTTGCTGAGGAGCGAGCTGTCCAAAGCGGGGTATGTGCCAGATCGCATCCAGCTCGGGGCGAACACGGACTGCTACCAGCCTGTCGAGAAGCGCTTGCGCATCACGCGCGGCGTCATCGAAGTGCTCGCGGACTTTCAGCATCCACTCGGCATCACGACAAAAAATCATCTCGTCACGCGCGACATCGACTTGCTCGCGCCGATGGCCGAGCGCGATTTGAGCGTCGTGGTAATTTCGATCACGACACTCGACCGCCAGCTCGCGCGCGCGATGGAGCCACGGGCCTCGACGCCGTCGCGACGGCTCGATGCCATTCGCGCACTCAGCAACGCCGGCATCCCGGTGATTGTGAGCGTGGCGCCGATCATTCCAGGCCTCACCGATCACGAGATCGAGGCCATCCTTGAGGCTTCGGCCAATGCCGGTGCACGCTACGCTCACTATTCGATGCTGCGGCTGCCTCATGAGCTGAAGGATCTCTTCAAGGAGTGGCTCGTGGCGGAGCGTCCCGAACGGGCCGAGCGCGTCATGTCGCTGGTTCGCCAGATGCGGGGCGGCAAGGAAAACGATGCTCGCTTCGGTCATCGCATAGCCGGCGAGGGGCCTGTCGCGCAGATCCTCGTTGACCGTTTTCGGCTCGCGCGCCGGCGCTTCGGGCTCGACCGGAAAATCGGGCCGCTTCGCACCGATCTCTTCAAGGTCCCACCGAAGCCTGGCGATCAACTGAAGCTGATATGAGGATCCCGCGCGTCGCGTCGCCGGTCGATCGGCGGGCGAAATCCTCGGACCGAATGGCTACCGTCGCATAGGAGAACATTTATGCCCGAAATCATCGTCCGCCCGCTCACGCAAGCCGACCACACCGACTGGCGAAGGCTCTGGACCGCGTATCTGACGTTCTACGAGGCCAGCCTGCCGGAGGAGGTCTTCGAGACGACATGGCGCCGCCTGTTCAGCGAAGGCGAGTTCGAACCCAAGGGCTTCGTCGCCACTATCGACAACAAGCCGGTCGGGCTCGTCCATTACCTCTATCATCGCAGCTGCTGGTCGCTGACGAACAACTGCTACCTTCAGGATCTCTTCGCCGACCCGGATGCGCGCGGCAAAGGGGTGGGCGCGGCACTGATCGAGGCAGTTCAAGCTGAAGCGCTTAAGATCGGCATCACCAACGTCTACTGGATGACGCGCGAGACCAATGCGACCGCCCGTCGGCTTTACGATCGGGTTGCCCGGCAGACCGGCTTCATCGAATACGACCTTCAATAATCAGCACCGACAGCGTTGGCACAGTCCCCGTGCGTCTCGAAGCCCAATGACAAAGTTGCACTCGGCTCCGAGGCGGAGCGTTGAAGGGGTCGCTCTCCTCGCGGCGTGCCCAGGCGAGCTGGCCGGTCTAGTTGCGCACCGCTGCTGAGAGCGCCTCCACCAAACGGGCGACGTCTTGATGCTCGGTGCGCCACGATGACAGGCTGATCCGAAGCGCAGGCCGACCCTGCCACATGGTCATCCCAAACCAGCCGGCACCAGTGTCGATGACACTTTGTCGGATTTGCGCAGTCCGTTCATCAGTGCCGCAACGCACCAGCAACTGGTTGAGCACCACGCGATTAAGAACGTCGAAGCCACTTTGACGAAGCCGATCCGCCAACCACGCGGCCTCGCTGCAATGACGGTCAACGAGCTGTGCGACACCCGCGCGGCCGAGCGTCCTCAGCGCAGCCCAAATAGGAATGCCGCGGGCGCGCCGCGAGAACTCCAGCGTCAGGTTCTTCTGAGCGTCGGCAGACGCTGTCGCATAAACGGCGTCGGAATTCATCGCTTGGGCCAGTGCCTCGGCGTCACGACAGATAGCGACCGCTCCGTCGTAGGGCGTGTTCAACCACTTGTGTCCGTCTGTCGTCCAGCTATCCGCACCCTCGATTCCATCCGTGAGCGCTCGCCGCGACGAGGCGCGCGCCCACAGCCCGAATGCGCCGTCAACATGGACCCAGGCCTTTGACTTCACTGCCGCTTCGATCAGGACAGCGAAGGGATCGAACTCACCCGTGTTTACCTCACCTGCTTGCAGGCACAGGATCGTCTTGTCATCGAGCGGGGGTAAGCGGTCTGGATCGATCCGCCCATGTGCGTCCACAGATGCGGTGACGAGGTGTATGGACCCGAACCCTAGTAGCCGTAGAGCTTTCCGCACGGTGATATGGACGGTCTCGGACACAACAACCCTGATCTCAGGAGCGCCGAACAGCCCATCCCTTTCAATATCCCAGCCTTGACGCAACAGCAGCGATCGCCGAGCTGCAGACAGGCAACTGAGCGCACAGGCCGTCGCGCTGGTACCGAACCCGACAGCGGATTCTCGCGGTAGGTCGAGCGCGTCGAGAAGCCAGCGGCCAGCGATCTTCTCGACCGTCGCGGCGATCGGGGACGTGTCATACGTGGCAGCGCACTGATCCCACGCTAGCATCAATCGCTCGGCTGCTGCCGCTGCCGGCAAAGCCGCACCGATCACGAAACCAAAATAGCGCGGGCCGTTCGAGGCGGTCGTCGCCGGCGAGCCGTGAATGTCGAGCATTTGAAGAGTTTCGACCGCGTCGTGCCCTTCGTCGGGAAAGGCTTCCGAAAAGACGCTAAGGCCGGAACGTGCGGCCTGGTCCGGGAACGGCGAGCGTTGCTTGATCCCTTCCAGGTAATTTTTCGCGCGACGATCCGCCTCGGCCATCAATTCCAGTTCTGACATGTCGCTCCCTCTTGCCTCCGCCGATGACTGGTGACCGATTTCCAGTGCCGCGCCGTCGCAATCGGACCCAGACTGGCGGACTCGGCGAATCAATTCTCTATCTCTCGATAGATAGTTACAGCAGGCGTAAGGCTTGGCGTCGCGGCATGTCAATATCAATCGGACGGTAGACATTCGCTCCCGATAACCAAACTACCCATCCTGAGCAGTTCTTGAGGGGGCTTACGCTTACGCAGAACGGGATTGGAGTAGATCTTGCTCAGCGTCTTGGCTGAGTGATCCATGCGACCCCCGCGGCCAAGAAACAAAGCCCCGCGCAGATGCAGGCGACCCATTGGAAGGCGGTCGTCGTGGCAACAACACGAGCCGTCTCGGCGATCGGCTCGAGCGGCGCGGCCGGACGCTCGCCGAATTCGCCGTTCGAGTTGGCGCCGGCAAGCGAATGGACATAGACGGCAGACGCGACAGCGCCGAAAGCGGCGACTGCGATGAGACCGCCGGCGCGTGCAACTGCGTTGTTGATGCCGGAAGCCTGTCCGGAGTCTTCATCGGGCGCGGCCGCCATCACCGCGGTGGAGAGGGGCGAGACGAGCGCCGCCATACCGAGTCCCATCACAGTCAGAAGCGGGAGGGTCAAAGCCCAGAATTGGCCGAAGGGTAGGGTGGCAGCAATGCCGACGAAGGCGATCCCTGCGACGGCCGCACCGGCCGTCATCGGCCAGCGCGCACCGATGCGATCCGCGACGCGCCCTGCCGCGCCGGACAAGACGCCAATCGCGAGCGCCAACGGCAGAAACAAGAGGCTCGCCTGCCATTCAGGCACATCCCATGCGGAAATGACTGTCATCGGTAGGAAGAAGAGCAGGGCATTGAGAGCGACGAAGACGAGCAACGTGTAGAGGTTCGCGCCGGCGAACGCGCGCGAGGTGAACAGGCGGAGCTTTAGCAGAGGCGATGTTGTCCGCCGTTCCCACATAAGAAAAAGGCCAAAGAGCACTACGGCGCCACCCAGCGAGATCCATGCGAGGGGGTCAGTGCCGCCGGATGGACCGATTGCGGTCAGCCCCCAGGCCAGCGAGCCGAGCGCCGCCGTCGCCAGAACCGCACCGACCAGGTCGAGCCGTCCTCGGTCGCGGCGCGCATCGTTGGGCACGCGCCTGAGCAGAATGATCAGTGCCAGTGCGCCGATCGGGAGGTTCAATGCGAAGATCGATCGCCACGCCCAACTCGTATCGAGCGAGAGAACGAGACCGCCCAGAAGCGGTCCGACAGCTGTGGTGAGCGAAGAGGCGGCGGCCCAAATTCCGATCGCGGCGCCGCGTTCTTCGGTCGGATACGCCTTCGCAATGACCGCCAGGCTGCCTGGCACCATGAAGGCCGCACCGAGACCCTGCGCGCCGCGCGTCAGGGTGAGCGAGAGTGCGTCGGGAGCCAACGCACAAGCGAGCGAAGCGACGACGAAGACCGCGATGCCGAAGGCGAATGCGTTGCGTGTGCCGAAGGTGTCGCCAGCCGCACCGCCAAGGAGGACGAGCGAGGAGAGGAGCAGCATATAGCTGTTCGAGATCCACTGCGCGTCCACGAGCGACGCGCCGAGGTCGACGCGGATCGCCGGCGTTGCGAGCGCCACGACAGTCATGTCGATAAAGCCCATCGTCGATGCCAGGATCGCAGCGATGAGAACGAGTCTTCGGCTTTCAGGCGCGCAGAACTGCTTCTGCTCCGGTATGGCCGGGCTCGGGTAACCACGGCGCGACGTCGAGGTCACGTGCGGCCGAACCGGTTCGCCGGCCTTCTCAGCCCGAGGCGGTCGCGCAGCGTCGCGCCGTTATAGTCGGTCTGAGCGAGACCGCGCCGTTGCAGCTCGGGGACCACCTGCGTACAGAACTGCGTCAGGTCCTCCGGAAGCAGGGGAAACATCAGGTTGAAACCGTCGGCCGCGCCAGCGGCGAACCATGCCTCCAGCTGGTCCGCGACGTCGGTCGGGGTGCCGATCACCGATGGGACCGCCCCTGCGTTGATGAGGCGGTGGGCGACGTCTCGGATACTCAGGCCTTGCGCGGCGAAGGCCTTCATCCGTTCGAGATTGGAGCGCTGCCCATCATAGGTCTCGAGATCGGGCAGCGGGGGCAGGGGACCGTCGATCGGGAAGGGCGAGACGTCGACCCCGCACCAACTCGAAACCAGGTCGACGCCAATGCGCTCGGGGACGAGCGTCTGGAGGAACTCCTCTTTTTCGCGGGCTTCGCTGCGCGATGACGCGACGACAGGGTGGATGCCCGGCAGGATCTTGAGGTCGTTAGGCACGCGGCCTTCTGCCGCCAGCCGAACGTCGAAGTCGGCGCGGTATTTCAGGCCTTCCTCGATCGACCGGATGACGGCGAAATGCACATCGGCGTGGCGCGCGGCGAGGGTCTTGCCGTCGTCCGACGAACCCGCCTGGACGATGAGGGGATGGCCCTGGGGAGGGCGCGGCACGTTCAGCGGGCCGCGGACCTTCAGGTATTTGCCGTCGTGGTTGATCCGGCGAATCCGCGCTGGGTCGGCGAACAGGCCCGTGTCGCGATCGAGGAGGATGGCGTCGTCGTCGATACTGTCCCACAAGGCTTTGACGACATCGAGGTACTCGCCGGCGCGCTCGTAGCGGTTGGCGTGATCGATATTGCCGTTGTGGCCGAAGTTCATCGCCTCTTCTGGCATCGACGACGTGACGACGTTCCAGCCGGCGCGGCCGTGGCTGAGATGATCGAGCGACGCGAACATCCGGGCGAGATTATAAGGCTCGGTGTAGGAGGCCGACGCGGTCGCCAGAAGCCCGACATGCGACGTCACCGCCGCAAGCGCCGAGAGCAGCGTGATCGGTTCGAGGCGCGGATTGGCGTAGTGCGCGATGTTGCTCTCGAAGGTGTCCCACATCCCGACGTGATCGGCGACGAAGATCGCGTCGAGCTTGGCCGCCTCGCTGGTTGCGGCCAAAGATTGAAAATAGGGAAGATCGTAGACCTCGCGCGACGGAGCGTTGGGGTGCCGCCAGGAAATTCGGTGATCGCCCTGAGGATTGAAAAAGAAGGCGCTCAAGATCATGCGTTTCATGCGACCAATCCTTTCCGGGCGGCCATCCGGCCACATTCTCAGCGCTTCTCGTCTACCTCTCGATAGATAGCCCTTGCATTTTGTTAAAGCTCGGCGGTATCGTCTGTCAATATCTATCGGAAGATAGGCGTGGCCGATGAGGCTGCGCGAACGCAAGGGAGATGAGGCAATGCTGGTGATGAAGCCGGGATGTGAATGTTGCGATCGCGACCTCTCGCTGGAAAATGGCGAGGCGTTGATCTGCACGTTCGAGTGCACGTTCTGCCGCGACTGCGCGGACACCAAGCTGAAGGGCGTCTGCCCGAATTGCGGTGGAAACCTCGTTGAACGTCCGGTGCGTCCGGCCAAAATGCTGGAAAAATATCCGGCGGCGACGGAGCGGACCTTCAAGCCCGCCGGCTGCGCGGCGGCCTGACACGGTCGCCAAGGTCCGCGACACCGTGCTGCTTGGAACGACGGCCGCGCGAAGAGGGCGGATGTCATGGCGTGCGCGTTCCTGCTCCACGAAAAGTCGACCGCGAAGGACGAATTTGCGGGCTGACCGTTTGACGAAACGGGTTCCGTGCCATATTCCTATATCTATCGATAGATAACTTGAGGTGTCGCGCCCGAAACGGTCCGGGCAAGCGCGCGGCTGCCGGTCTGACAAAGAGGGAAGGGCAGAGGCAATGAAGGCAATCGCGCGAATAATGGTCTTTGCGCTCGCGCTCTCGATGGCGGCGCCGTCGATGGCAGCCGACCCAATCCGGATCGGATCGAAGACCGACACCGAGGGGTCGCTGCTCGGCTACGTCATCCTGTTGATGCTGGAGAAGGGCGGATTGCCCACCGAAAGCCGCATTCCGCTCGGGTCAAGCAAGCTCGTGCGCTCGGCGCTGCTCTCCGGCGCGATCGACATCTACCCGGAATACACCGGCAACGCGGCATTCTTCTTCAACCAGGACAGCGATCCTGTCTGGAGGTCAGCTGACGCGGCCTATACACGGGCGAAGGCGCTCGACGCGGCGAACAAGCTCGTCTGGCTTCAGCCGGCGCCCGCTAACAACACCTGGGCGATCGCGGTGCGGGCGGATGTCGCCAAGTCGCAGAATCTTGCAACGCTCGACGATTTCGGCCGATGGGTCGCCGGCGGCGGAAAAATGAAGATCGCCGCCTCGGCGGAGTTCGTCGAGAGCGCGGCGGCGTTGCCGGCGTTCGAGAAGGCTTACGGCTTCAAGATAAGCAGCGATCAGGTGCTGGTTTTGTCGGGCGGCGATACCGCCGCGACCGAACAGGCGGCCGCGTCGGGCACGTCCGGCGTCAATGCCGCCATGGCATACGGCACCGATGGCCAGCTTGCCGCGCTCGGGCTCGTGGTCATGCGCGACACCAAAAACGTCCAGCTCGTGTTCGAGCCCGCGCCACTGATCCGTAAGGAAGTGCTCGACGCCCACCCCGAGATCGCCGGTCTGCTCGCGCCTGCTTTCAAGTCGCTCACGCTCGAAACCTTACAGCAGCTCAACGCGCGGATCGCGGTTGACGGCGAGGATGCGCGATCGGTCGCAAAGAGCTACCTGACCGAAAAGGGCTTCCTCCCATAGCCAGCCTCATAAAAGCATCAAAGGGCTTCTACCTCAGCATCCAAAACGGCGTTCTGTTCACAATCGTCGCCGCGACGTTTGCCTGCGCGGACGCCGTCGGCTTTCTCGTCCACGCACCGAACCGTATCTTACCCGGCAGCGCGATGCGGCTCGCGGATGTCGCGAGCCCCGCCGTATTAACGCTGCTCATTGGAACGGGCGTGACGTTGCTTGCCTGCAGCCTGCTCGTCCAATCCCGACCTGTCGCCGCGGCGACAGCGGTCCTGCTCCTCATCGCCTTCGCCGCCATCCTCTGGGCTGCCGGGAGCGGGGCGACGATCCTGGCAGCGGGTAAGTCGCCGGGCGCCCGCACGTCGCTCGGCCTTGGCTTCTGGCTGCTTGCGAGCGCTCCGGTGCTCTGCCTGGTCGATCTCTCCCAGCAGGCCGCGTTGCGTCCAACTGCCCGCGGCGTGATCGTCCTCGCCGGCGTGGCCATCGCCGTCGGTCTCGTTGCTGGCGGTGTCTTTGATAACGTCTCGGTCATGCGCGAATACCGGGCCCATGCCGACACGTTCCGCGCCGAGCTGATGCGACATGCCATTCTCGTCGCAGCGGCGGTCACGATCGTACTGCTCCTCGGCCTGCCGCTTGGAATCTCGGGCTTTCGCCGGCCCCGATTTGGCGAGCGGCTTCTCTCCGTCCTCGGCATTATTCAAACCGTGCCGTCGATCGCGCTGTTCGGACTGCTGATCGGGCCGCTGACATCGCTCGGCCAGGCACTCCCCTGGGCCGGCGCAATCGGAATTGCAGGGATCGGCACAACGCCCGCGGTCATCGCGCTTGTGCTCTACGGACTCCTGCCGCTCGTGCGAAACACGATCGCGGGTCTCGAAGCGGTCTCACCGGCGGTCATCGATGCGGCACGCGGAAACGGCATGCGCGATCGACAGATCCTGATCATGGTGACACTTCCGCTGGCGCTGCCGGTCATCCTCTCCGGTTTGCGAATCGTATCCGTCCAGACCGTTGGTCTTGCCGTCGTCGCGGCTCTGATTGGCGCCGGCGGTCTCGGCACGTTCGTCTTCCAGGGGCTTGGTCAGAACGCAATCGATTTAGTGATGCTCGGCGTCCTGCCAACCGTCACCTTCGCGCTCGCCGTCGACGCCGTCTTCGCCCTGTTTGCTTCCAAGGGGGTGCATTCGTGATCGAGCTCGACCATATCAGCAAACTCTATGACGGTCGGCGTGTCGTCGACGATCTGAGCCTCCAGGTGGCGCAAGGATCGGTCTGCGTGCTGATCGGCCCCTCGGGATGCGGTAAGTCGACGACGCTGCGCATGATCAATGCGCTCGTGACCGCCGACGAAGGGCGAATCCTCGTCGACGGCCAGGATGTTCGCGCCGGTGATCCGCCCGAGCTGCGCCGCAGGATCGGATATGTCATCCAATCGGGCGGGCTCTTCCCGCATTGGACCGTCGCCGACAACATCGCGACCGTTCCAAGGCTGCTGCGCTGGCCTGAAGCGAAGGTCAGCGCCCGCGTCGCCGAGCTCGTCCGTCTTGTCGGCCTCGATGGCATTGAGGCCGACCGGCGATTTCCACACCAGCTGTCGGGTGGACAACAGCAGCGTGTGGGCGTCGCCCGCGCGCTTGCTGCCGACCCACCGGTGCTATTGATGGACGAGCCCTTCGGCGCTCTCGATCCGGTCACCCGCCGCTCGTTGCAGGATGAATTGCGCGCGATCCACGCAAGTACCGGAAAGACCATCGTCTTCGTCACGCATGACATGGACGAAGCCCTCAAGCTGGCGGATCGCGTGGTCGTCATGGACGGCGGGCGGATCGTGCAGGACGGCGCCCCGCGTGCCATCGTCACCGATCCCGCGTCCGATCTGATCCGCGGATTTGTCGGTGGCGAGGAGGCATTGTTGCGCCTGCTGGCGCGGCTGACGGTTGGCGACGCGATGCGCGCCGTCGAGACAGCCACTGATGCTGTGACAATCGGAAGGGACGAAAGCCTGTCCGTCGCGCTCTCGCGCATGCTTGTCCACGGCCGCCTGCCGCTTTCCGTGTTGGCCCCAGACGGCCAGCCGGTCGGCAGGCTGACGTTCGAAGATCTGTCTGCGGTGCTTGCGCGATGACAGATCCCACTCTTCGCCGACTTCTACTTCCCGCGGGCCTGCTCGTCGGAGCACTCGCTTTCCTGCCGAATAGTCAATGGCTGTTCCACGCTCTGTTTCCGGCGCTGGAACGGCCGGTCTACGGACGTGTCAGCTTGGTCGAGCTTACGGCGTCACATGTCGTCGTGGTTCTCGTTGCAACCGCGCTTGCCGCGCTCATCGGAATCGGACTTGCCGTCGCCGTCAGCCGGCCGGCGAGCCGGAGGGTGAAGCCGCTGGTGATGGCTGTGGCCGCGATCGGCCAGTCGTTTCCGCCGGTGGCGGTGCTTGCCGTCACCGTACCGCTGCTCGGATATGGCAGCGCGCCGACGGTCGTCGCCCTTTTTGCCTATGCGTTGCTTCCGATCATCGTCAACACGGTCGCGGGACTGGAAGGTGTCGATGCGGGCGTCATGGAAGCTTCCGACGGTATGGGTCTGTCACCGCGGCAGCGTTTGCTCAAGGTTGAGCTTCCGCTGGCGGGGCCGATCATCATCGCTGGGATTCGCACAGCAGCGATCATCAATGTCGGGACTGCCACCGTCGGCTCAACGGTCGGAGCCGCAACGCTCGGCAACCCCATCATTGAAGGGCTGAGCGCCTACAATACCGCCTATGTCCTGCAGGGCGCGATCCTAGTCGGCCTTCTCGCCATCGTCGTGGACCGCGCGATCGCCGCTGCCGGGATGGCCGTCGTTGCGAACGTGGTTCGCCACCGACCGGCTTGAACCTCGCGTCGTCAACGGCCAGGCCACGCGGCGATCAAGAGTTTCGCGATCGCGGTCAGCTCATCCGCATTGGCGCCGTCTTTCGCCTGCACCGCGATGCCGTGAAACCCGGCGAAGTATAACAGGCTCAGGTCAACGATATTCGCTGAGGATCGTAATTCTCCTTTATCCTTCGCCGCCCGAAGCCAATTCCGAAGCAGGCCCAAGCGATACGCTCGATGTCCACGAGCGATCTGCGATATACGATCTGTTGTCTCCTCGCCCAGTGCAGCAAAGGTAATCATACAGCCTCCGGGTGTGACCTCCGTTCTGCTTAGATATTTGGCCGCTCTTTCCAGAACTGCACAAACACGCTCCCGATTCGTCTGGCCCGGCGGCATGCCGCCCCAGATCCGGGCGTCGTAGGTCGCCGTATAACGTTCCAAAGCCGACAGATAGAGCTCCTCCTTGCTGCCGAACGCGGCGTAGATGCTCTTCGGATCGATATCCATGGCGCTCGATAAAGCCTGGATGGATGTCGACCGGTAGCCTTTAGCCCAGAACAAGATGAGCGCCTGCTCTAAAGCTCTATCCTTGGCGAATTCCCTGGGGCGGCCAGCAGTGTCCATCGAAATTCCTTCTGGTTGACGCAGCCCGGGCGGGCGCCGACAGCGACGATCGTCCGCGAAACACCCTTGGGACGGAATTATCGGAACGTGTGGCCGGTCAGGTCTTCGCTGAGCTTCCAAAGGCGTGTTGCAAGGGCGGGATCCATCGCCCAAGGTCTGACCCCGCGTGGCTCCTTGGAGTCTGCTGGCAGCGGTTCGGCGATATTGCAGTCCTCGCAGTAGACGCCACCCATGCCATCGAGCTGAGCGCTGGTGGCGCACCAGATGCTCGTTGCTGCGCCCTGTTCAGGCGTTTTCAGGTTGTTTGCCGGAGGGAGGATCGGCTCACCAGCGTCGTCGATAGCGCCGGCGGCGCGAAGCTCCGCGACAGACATATGCCGCAGAAGATCGGTCAGAACTGCGCCCGGATGAACCGAAAACGCGCGGAGACCGTGCGGTTTGCCGACTTCATCCAGCTTGAGGGCAAAGAGCGCATTGGCGGTCTTCGATTGGCCATAGGCGAGCCAGCGATCATACTCGCGCCGCTCGAAGTTCCAGTCATCGAAATCGACGCCACCACGCATATGCCCCCGCGAAGAGAGCGCCACGACGCGTGCGCCGTCCGCGTCGCGCAAGGCCGGCCACAACCGTGCGGTCAGCTGGAAGTGACCGAGATGATTAATGGCGAACTGCGACTCTTCGCCGTGCGCGTTCCGAACGAGCGGCGGCGCCATGACGCCCGCGTTGTTGATGAGGATATGGAGGGACTGGCCGGTTTGCAGAAAGCGATCGGCAAAAGCGTCCACCGACGCGGGATCCGCCAGGTCGAGCGAATCTTGTATCAGGTTGGGGAATGGCAGTAACGCCTCACGAGCCTTTGCCTGATCGCGCGCAGGCACGATAACCCGGGCCCCGGCGACGGCGAGCGCGCGCGCCGTTACAAGCCCGATGCCGGAGTAGCCACCGGTAACAATCGCCACCTTGCCGGTCAGGTCAACGTCTTGAATAACGTCGTCGGCTGTCGTCGATGCACTGAAACCGGACGTGATGCGTGCTTGGGGAGTATTCATGCGGGGCCTCCTTTTAGAATGTTTCGCTGTGTCTGCCGCAAGCCGCTGCTCAGCGGGACGTTTGAATCGGGTTGGGCTGAGCTCTCGGCAATGCTCGCGCCGCCTTGGCTATGGTGCCGAGAACTCCAATGAGCTCTATCGGCTGCTCCGGCTCATCCTCAGGCGGAAGGGGGACGGCCTCTCATCAGAGAAATGGGATGGGGGATTCGCGCTGTTCCTTCGGCGTGTGATCGTCGACAAACCACTTCAGACAGAGCCACGGCCTTTCATCCAGGTATTGCGCCGCCTCTTTCCCGGCCTCATCGCCATATTCGCCGCGGACGTATTCTATCCAATCGGCCCTCCACGCCTCGACCTCTGCGCGCAGCGTGTCGTAATTCGGTCGCTGCCGGATCTCGCTCTCGGGTTTGGTCGATTCTGCTTCAGTCGAAGCGTTCTGCATCATCCCTCCTGGGTCGGCTCTGCAGCCGCCGGCCTCTCACGCCGGACATCACCGCCGGTCCCGACCCCGCGCCTCCGCGGAGAATTCCGAGATGAGCTCCGCGAGCCTCTCCGGCTCGTCTTCCGGCGAGAAGTGTCCCGCGTTCATGATCCGCATGAGCCGCCCATTTTCGAGCGCGGCAGCCAGCCTTTCCCCGTACGCGATCGGCTGAAAGACGTCCTGATCGCCCCATAGGACAAGCGTTGGAAGCCTCAGTGCTTCGACCTCCGCCATTCGGGTGGCGAGCTCGTCGGTGCGCAAGGCGCGCGCCGCCCTCAGGTAGGCGCGCCGCCCCTCGACGCCGGCGAACGGCGTCTCGTACATTGCGATCAATTCCGGCGTGACGCGATCGGTATGAGCCATTCCTGCTTCGAAGCTTTTCCGCAGGCCCTTCCTCAGGTCGAAATCCGGCGCTCCGAGAATGGTGTCCCAGACGGGGTTTTTGAGCCGCGCGAGTGGTCCGACGGGAAAAGAATCGTAGGCGATCGTGTCGACGAGCACCAGACGATCCAACAGAGCGGGGCGGTCGACGGCGATGAGCTGGGCGATCCCGCCGCCGATATCGTGGCCGACGAGTGCGCCACCGTGCCAGCCGATGGTCTCGAGCAGCTCTCCGATCAGACTTGCTTGCGCGGCGATGCCGAGATTGGTGTCGTCAGGCTGATCCGATTGTCCATAACCGAGGAGGTCGATTGCGGTGACCTCACATCCACGCGCTGCGAGGAGGGGCACGACGTGGCGCCACAGGAACCGCGAGGTCGGGATCCCGTGGAGAAGCGCAACAGGATAACCCTTGCTCACCTGCGAGAAGGCGATCCGCTTTCCCTTGATCTGTAAGGAGTTCGTGATTTCCAGCTCGGCACCCATGGCCTCGCCCCTTCATCCGGCTCAGGAGAAAACAGAGCCGGAGTGGAGATTGACAGTACGCCAATCTCCACTCCGGCCGACGTTATGCGGTGTGCGAGACCGGGGCCACCTCTTTCAAGGCAACTGCCTTCTTTGACCCAAAGCGCTGGATCATCACGTAGAAGGCCGGCGTGAAGAGGAGCCCGAAGATCGTCACGCCCAACATTCCGAAAAAGACCGCGGTTCCGAGCGATTGCCGCATCTCGGCGCCGGCGCCAGTTGCGGTCGCAAGCGGCAGGACACCCAGGATGAAGGCAAATGACGTCATCAGGATCGGCCGAAGGCGTGTCTTCGCCGCGCCGACCGCCGCTTGTTCGGGCGACTCGCCCCGCGCCTCCTCCTGACGGGCAAACTCGACGATCAGGATCGCGTTCTTGGCTGCGAGGCCAACGAGCACGACGAAGCAGATCTGTGCGAGGATGTCGATCGGCATGCCGCGCAGCTGCAGGCCGGCGGCTGCGGTGAGAAGGCACATGGGCAGGATGAGCACGATCGACAGCGGCGTTTTCCAGCTTTCATACTGTGCGGCAAGCACGAGAAAGACGAACAACGCGGCGGCTGCGAAGACGAGTATCGTCGGCGTGCCCTGCTTCTTCTCCTGATAGGACAGCTCGGTCCACTCGTAGCCGACACCCGCCGGAAGCACCTGCGTTGCGAGCTCTTCCATTCGCGTCATCGCAGTACCCGAGGAGATGCCCGCTCCAGCCGCGCCCATGATCTCGGCCGCGGGGTAGAGGTTGTGGCGCGGCACGCGGTAAGGCGCGGTCTCGCTGCGGAAGGTCGCGACCGAACCGATCGGGACCATTTCGCCGGCAGTGTTGCGCACTTTCAGACGGGCGACGTCGTCTGGCGTTCCGCGGAACTGCCCGTCGGCCTGAGCGATGACCTGGAAGGTGCGGCCCAGATAGTTGAAGTCGTTGACGTATTGCGAGCCGATATAGAGCTGCAGCGTCGAGAAGACGTCGGCCGGCGTCAGGCCTACTTTCTCTGCCTTCAACCGGTCGATGTCGGTAAACAGCGACGGCGAGCCAGCATTGTAGAGGGTGAATACACCCCCGAATGCCGGGTCCTTGTTGGCCGCCGCCACGAGATCGTTGGCGGCTTTGGCGAGAGCCTGCGGTCCAAGGCCGCCGCGGTCTTCGAGCATCAGCTTGAAACCGCCGGCTGAGCCGAGGCCCTGAACGGGTGGCGGCATGACCGCGATGACGTAAGCATCCTTCACCACGGCGACCTTCTCGCGAAGGATCTTGAGCATGGCCGCGGCGTTTACGCCCGGGATGTTCTTTCCATACAGCGAAGGCAGCGCAACGAAGATCGTGCCTGCGTTAGGGGCGACGGTGTTGGTCGTCACGTCAAATCCGGTCACCGGCGAGGTATGCTCCATCCCTTTGATATTGAGGGCGATATCGTTCACCTGCCGGACAACTTCGTCCGTGCGAGCAAGGCTCGACCCAGGTGGAAGCTGAATGACCACGACCAGATATCCAATGTCCTGCTCGGGGATGAAGCCCGTGGGCATCCGCGACATCTGGAAGCCCGTTAGACCGATCAGCGCGAGGTAGACGAGGCCAATGATGGCGGTGACGCGAACGAAGCGCGCCGTCATCTTGCCGTAGGCGGACGACAGCCACTCGAAGCCTTGGTTGAAGCGGCCAAAGACGGCGTGCAGGATCCGGCCAAGACCACGCGGCTTGGCGTGTTCGCCGGTCGGATGCGGCTTCAGTAGGACGGCGCACAAAGCGGGGCTCAGCGTTAAAGACACGAAGCAGGAGATCACGGTCGAGGCCGAGATCGTGATGGCGAACTGCTTGAAGAACAGGCCACCAATCCCGGAAATGAAGGCAGCCGGAACGAAGACCGCGCAAAGCGTCAGCGCGATAGCGATCAGCGCCGTCGAGACGTCGGTCATGGTCTGGTGCGCGGCTTGGCGCGGCGACATACCCGCATGCATATTGCGTTCAACATTTTCGACGACGACGATTGCGTCGTCGACAACGATGCCGACCGCGAGAACGAGACCGAACAACGACAAATTGTTGATCGAAACCCCGAAGATGGCGAGGATCGTGAACGTGCCGACAAGCGAAATCGGGATCGCCAGCACTGGAATGATCGTCGCCCGCCAGTTTTGCAGGAAGACGAACACCACGATTACGACGAGGACGATGGCTTCGAAGATCGTGTGCACGACTTCGTCGATCGACTGGCTAACGAAGGTCGTCGGATCATAGATGTTGATGTAGTCAAGGCCCGGAGGGAAGCTCTTCTTCAGCTCCGCCATCTTGTCCCAGACCGCCTTCTCGACTTGGACGACGTTCGCGCCTGGCTGCGCGATTACCCAGAACGGCGATGAGTCGTAGCGGTCCGCATAAGCTTTCGAGCCATAGTCGGCAGCGCCGAGTTCGACACGTGCGATATCACGGATCCGCGTCACGCGGCCTTGTGCGTCCGATTTGACGATGACGTCGCCGAACTGTTCGGGCGTCGTCAGACGGCCGAGCGCCTCGACGCTGATCTGATAGGCTCCCGCGTTCGCCACAGGTGGTGCGTTCAGAGTTCCAGCGGATACCTGGGCATTCTGGGCGCGAAGCGCGCTCAGTATTTCGTTGGCACTGATGTTGGATGCGCCGGCCTTGTCGGGATCGACCCAGATCCGCATGGCGTACTGCCGCTCTCCGAGGTTCCAGAGGTCGGCGACGCCGGGCAGACGCGAGATCTCGTCTTTGACGTGGAGGATGAAGTAATTCGAGATGTATTCGGCGCTGCGCGAGCCGTCAGGTGAGTATGGATGCACACCGAGCAGAAGCGCCGGAATGGTTTTCTTAACCTGAACGCCCTGTAGCTGCACTTCCTGCGGAAGGCGCGATAGCGTGTCCTGGACCCGGTTTCGGGTCAGCATCAGCGCCGTATTTGGATCGGTGCCAACCTTGAAGATGACCGTGATCGTCAAAAGGCCGTTCCCGGTCGATTGGCTGGTGATATAATCCATGCTCTCGACGCCGTTCACAGCCTGCTCAAGCGGTGTGGCGACCGTACGTGCCACGGTCTCACCTGACGCGCCGGGGTAGGCGGTTGTGATCTGAACAGTCGGCGGAACGATGTTCGGATATTGCGCCACCGGCAGCGACGTCAGCATCGCCAGACCGATCAGCACGAAGAAGATGTTGATTACCGTCGCGAAGCGGGGATGATCGATGAAAAAATGTGCGAGCTTCATGGTTCTACTCAGCCTAGGTTTTGAATAGACGCGGCTTGAGCAGTTCAACCACGGTCGACACCGTGTGAAGTTCAAACCGTAACTATCTATCGATAGATTGCTGGACAATTAGAGGGGCAGACGGAGGCGTGTCAATCCTCTATCTATCGATAGAGCCGTACTTCCGCGAGCTTTTTCTCTCGTTCAATCCTTCGAGACGGAGGAGCGACTTAACGTTCATCCGTCTTGGAGGGGCTGGGAACGAGGCCGAGACTGTTTTTCTCGATGCAGCCTGATGTCTGCTGCACAGCGGTCTCATTCGGTCACTGTCTTGTTCAAGGCGACCTTGGTCGTCTCTGCGCGCGGGTCGACAACCGAGCCCGGACGGGCGGTTGGGATGCCATCGATGATGACCTTGTCAGTGGCAACAAGGCCCGAGCGGACGACACGCAAGCCGTCGCGCAAGTCACCGAGTTCCACGGGCTTCGGCACGACCACATTCTTGTCGCTGACGGTCAGGACGATATGCGAGGACTGATCGGCAAGAACGGAAGCGTCGGGGACAAGGAGTGCCGGAGCCGGAGCGGTCAAGCCGATACGAACACGGGCAAACTGTCCAGGCGCCAGGAAGAGATCAGGGTTCTTGAACGTCGCGCGGGCATGGATTGTACCGCTGGAGCGGTCAACCGCGTTGTCGAGGAAGTTGAGTGAGCCCTGAAGGCCATAATCGATTTCGTCGCTCAGCGATGCCTCGACCTTGTTGTCGAGCGAGCCGGTCTGCTTCTGACGCTGGCGCTGGAATGTCAGGTAATCCTGCTCGCTCATATCGAAGTCGAGATAGATCGGGTCGAGCGAGACGAGTGTGGCGAGTAACGTCGTCGGGCTGGCCGCAGCGCGACTGCCGGCAATCAGGCCACCGGTTGAGACCTGCCGAGCTCCGATACGGCCAGTGAAGGGTGCCCTCACTTTCGTATATTCGAGATCGAGCTGAGCGTTGCGGATCTGTGACTGTGCGTCGTCGATCGCGGCCTGCGCGGCCTGTTGCTCGGAAACACGCTGATCGAGGATATCCCGTGTCGAGGTGCCGGTCTTGAGGAGTGCCTGCACCCGATCCAGCTGGTTGGTTGCGAGGTTATACCGTGCCTTGGCCGATTCGAGCGCTGCGTTCGCCTGGGCAAGTTTGATCTCATAGGGGCGGGGATCGATGGCAAACAGAAGATCACCCTTTTTGACGATCTGGCCGTCCTCGAAGTGGATCTCGGACAGCGTGCCGCCGACCTGGGCGCGGAGCTCGACCTTGTTGACGGCCGAGAACTGGCCAATCGCTCCAAGGCGGGTCTCGACATCGCGCTGCAGCGGGTTGCTGACGGTGACGGCCGCAAGCGGCGCTACCGGAGGAACCGAGGCCTGCGAGGTCTCTTGGCCGAAGTAGGCGAACCCGCCAACGCCACCGGCGATGAGCGCGGTGAGGAGGGGGAGCTGCCAGCGCAAACCCTTGTGGCCGCTGGTCTTATTGGAAACCTGGGTGTCGATTGGGGATCTCATAACAAAGTCGCTCATGATGTGTCTTCCTCTTGGTTTGAGAGATATTTCGAAAGGGTCTTTATTTTTGGAGTGTTTGCTCCTATAATCACCAATATGGCGAGAAGCCAAACCAAGTCAAGCGAATTTTGGAGTAAAGGCACCAAAAATGTTAGAGACACAAAAACGCGGCCGCGGACGGCCATCCACATTCGACCGCCCATCGGTGTTGCGCGAGGCGATGAAGCTGTTTTGGGAGAACGGATACGAGGGCACGACCTTCGAGGAGCTCATCTCCAAGATGAGCATCAGCGCCTCGACGTTCTACAACTCGTTCGGCAGCAAGGAGCGTCTTTACCGGGAGGCTACCGAGAACTTCATGGATTCCGCCCAGACGTGGATCCAGGGCGCGCTATCGGAAGACGGAGCAACGACTAGACAGGCATTTACCCATCTGCTGGAATCGGCCGCCGAGCAGTTCACGCGCGAGGACTTGCCACGCGGCTGCATGATCTCTTTGTCGGGCACCCACCAGGGGCCCGATCTCATGCCCATCCGTGACATGATGGTCGATTATCGCGCGGCTTCCGAGGTCTACCTCGCCGATCGAATCCGAAAGGGGATCAAGGAGGGCGATATGCCCGATACGATCAATGCCGAAGGGCTTGCCGCCTTCATCCACGTCATCATTCGCGGAATGGCCGTTCAGGCCCGCGATGGCGCAAACCGCGAAAAACTCGAGACTATCGGTCGCCTCGCGATGGAAGCCTGGCCAGAAACCCGCAAGATGGCGGCCTGACACGATCTCCAAGCTGGTTTGCGCGCGACGCGCGTCGCGTGCCACGATCCGGCAGTCCACGCGCCCAAGCGCGAATGGTCTATAAAAGTCGACGTTGGAAGAGGCAGGTAACAGCGGTCGTGCGCGGAGCGTTCGGGTCGTTCGGACTGTGCTAACCACTACAGCCGACTGACGTAGTCCGAGATCGCGGCCGAGCGTCGCCGCTCTCCGTCTGATCGACAATGCTAGTTGATGGCCGTGCCTGGTGGTGAAGTGCGCCCGCCGCCCAATCGGTAGGCGACAATCGCAGCGACTTGGATCGCGACCGACGCGATGAAAATGATCCGGTCGGACCAGAGCTCGCGGAAGAGACCGAACACGGCAGGAGCGATGGCATAGGCGCCCTGCGAGATGGCGACGATCAACGCCACGGCGCGCGCAGCATCTTCCTTTGAGAATTCGAGGTTGGCGATGACCGGCGGAACGGAGATCGCGTTGCCGACCCCTAGGCCGAAGAGCACGACGCCGATCACGAGGAAGGCTGGAGTGCTTCCGGCGACGAGGAGCACGACGCATCCGAGCGCTTGCGCAACGAGACTGTAGGACGCGATGGCGCGCCAGTTCGAGGTGCCCGATGCGCGCCACCCGACGGCGAGGCGGCCAACGACGGCTGCGACGCCAGACGCGCCCGCAGCAAGCCCGGCGCCTTGCCTTCCGAGAGCGGGTGCCAGCACTGAGACGAGCTGCGCGACGAGCCCGGTCTGCGCGAACAGCGCCAAAGTCATTCCGATGCAGAGTGTGAGAAAGGCCCGGTCATGGAAAAGGCGAAGGGGCACAGACGGGGCGACCGTTTCAACAGGCGCGCCGACAAGCAGAACCGGGGCGGTGAAAGGGGCGCCGTCGGGCGCCTGGTGGAGGCCTGCCGGTGTTTGCGAGAGCACGAAGACTGTCAGCACGCCGAGCGTGACGAGCATCCCCGCGCTTACCACCAGCGCGGCGGCTGGGAAGCCGATCGCGTCGATTAGGGCGACCCAGAGCGGTGAGAAGATCACCCCGCCAACACTGCCACCATTGAATGCGACACCGAGCGCCAACGGGCGTTTGGCGGCAAACCACGGGGAGACGACGGCGTTGATGGCAACGGCACCGAGGACGGACCATCCGATGCCGGACAAGAACGCCGCCGCGTAGAGCTGCCACGGCGTGTTCGCCAGGGCCCAGCCGAGAACGCCGAGCGCCATGACGATACCGCCGGCGAAGGTCACGATCGGCAATCCGAAGCGCCGATAGAGGCCGGGCAGGTTCGGGATGAGGGCGAGACCAACCAGGAAATGCAGGGTAACGGCGCCTGAGATGAGCGCGATCGACCAGCCTCGTGTTTGGTGCACGACCTCGAGATAAACGGGTGGACCATAAAAGCCGGTGCCCCAACCGAACACCGCGACGGTGAACGCTGCAGCAACCACCCGCCAGCCGAAGAAGCCGGGCGGGGCGCTGATCGCCTCGATCACTGCATCCACCGGCGGGTTGGTCGAATTGATGTTGCGATTGGCCACGCTGTTATCTCCCTACGCGTCTGCACGCCCGCGTCGCGGGCCGCCGAAGCGGCCCCCAACCGCGGCCATCAGTAAACGGTGTTGCCGTTCTTGGACGTCGTGGGGACGGGAGCGAACACGTCCCAATGCTCGACGAGCTTGCCATTCTGGACGCGGAACATGTCGATGCCGACATCGCCGTTTTCGCTGACCAGGCCGGTCCAATGTGCGTGGACCGCGACGAGATCGCCATCGGCGAGCACGCGGCGGATATCGCCCTTGGCGTTGGGGAAGGCGGTCAGGAAGCCGTTGATGAAGGCCCGCAGCCCCTCGACGCCATCCTCGGAGCCGGCAGTGTGCTGGGTGTAGTTGTCGCCGACATAGCGGGCGATCGCGCCGTCGACGTCACCGTCGAAGTGCGCTTCCTTGTAGAAGGCCAGTACAGTCTTCTTATTCTGTTCGGAAAGGCTCTCGGTCGTCATCATTCATTCCAATCGTGTGTTGCCGTCGGCGTTGGCCGTTGCGGAGGAGGGCGTGTCGAGGACCGGCGAACGCAACGATCGATCATTGCCGCGATGGTCGCGTCGGTCGCTGACACGCCGGCATATTCGGCACGCGGCGCAGTGCCATGGGGGTTGCAATGCGCCGCGTGGAGAACGTCCCCCGGCCAAAGCGGCGGGAGACGTTTGGCGGATTCCGCGTCCCTTATTCGGTCTGGGGCGGAATCTGCGCGTCGAACTTATTCTGCTGGACGATGTAGATCTGGCACGGCTGCTTGGAGACGCACGCGGTCGTGTGAGCCTCTTTGCCGCGCTGATACCAATACGAGCCGGGTCCGAGCTTCTCGTGCTTCTGCCCTGGCTGATAGTTCTCCAGCTGCCCTTTGATGACGACCGCGTAGTAGTCGTAGGTGTGGGTGTGGAGCTTGCTCACGAACCCCGGATCGAACCGGAAGAAAGCACCGTGAGCGCCCTTGGTCACATCACCCCAGACATTGGCGACTTGGATGCCAGTCTTGGGGTTTACACCCCTCGCGCCCGTGTCGGTGAAAGAATAGTGGCTGGCTGGGTTGGAGACGGACGTGCCCCCGTTTGCTGGCGGAAAGGAAGAGTTATCCTGCGCCTGGGCGACCGTCGTGAATGCGAGCACCGCGAGGGCAGCGGCCACAAGTGACGTTTTCATAGTATTTCTCCTGAGCGTTGTTTGCTGCCGGCGACGTGGTGTCAGGCCGCCTTCTGGAGGGCCTCGATGAACTTCGCGGCGAGCTCGTGATCCGACATCGGGTTCTGGGCGGTGATCAGCTCGCGGTCGACGACGACGAACGAGGTGAAGTTGTCGGCGTTGACGACCTCAGCGCCGGCGGCTTCGAGCGCGTCGGGCATGTTGAAGATCAGCTTCTTGTGGAAGACGTTCTCTTCGGCATATTCCTCCTCGCTGCGCGAGAAGACGGTCATGCGGTAGCCGGCGTATTGCCAGCCCTTGCCCAGCTCGCGCGCCTTCAGCTCGTTGCCGTCGATCAGCGCCGCGCGGAACTCGCGTGCCTTGTCGAGCGCAGCCAGGACGCTGATCGGGCCGTGGCAGATTGCGGCGGTGGGCTTGTTGGCACCGTGGAAGTAGCGCAGCACTTCACCCGCGTCGGGGTCCTGCATCACATCCACGATGGGCGCGTGACCACCCGGGAAGAAGACGCCGGCGAACCGTTCAAGCCCGGCATCGATCACGGAGCGGATCGTGCGGACGTCGTTCATGGCCGGATCGTTGTTGAAGAAATCGCGAGCCTTCGTCCGGGCCGCGTTGTCCTGGGCAAAGTAGATCAACGCATCGGAATCCTTGTCCATATGCGGCTTCTCGCCGGTCGGGGTGGCGAGGACGAAATCGTAGCCGGCGGCGACGAGCGTCATCAGCGGGACAGCGGTTTCGTTGAGGAACTGGCCGATCGTAATCGTGCCGCCGCCCTTGGCTTCAAGTTCGGTTCCGTTTGAACCGATAACGAGGATAGTGCCCTTACTCATTTGAATCTCCTGTGGTCGAAAAGTCGACAGTGTCTGGTTGCGGGTAGTGCCTGGTGGACGCGCACCTCAAAGTCTCGGCTGCGCGCCGTGTTCGGTGGTCGTTTCTTTGGCTAAGGCCCACGTCGACCGGGTTGATTTCAGGCGGTAGCCTTGGCGGCCTCGGCCATTCGGCGCACGGTCTCTTCGGTGGTCCACACCGCGCCGGCCATGAACCGCCAGTTGATCATGGCGGCGTCGAGACCCGAGCCTTCCTCATTGGCAGCGGCGGCGACGGCATCGCGCACCATCACGGTTTCAAAGCCGTCACGGATGAGGTTGCGCATGTGGTCTTCGAGGCAGAGGTTGGCGACCGGTCCCGCCATGATGACCGTCTCGATCTTTCGGCGACGGAGCAAATAGGCGAGATCGCTGGTGGGCGCGTAGGTGACGTGGCGCGACACGACTGTCGTATTCTCGTCTTCCATGTACGGCTTGAACCGGTCAGGAATGTCCGCACCGCTGCCCGGGAGATCGTCCGTGTGAAGCGGGCTCGCGCGCGCTACGACGCCGCCGTGGAGAGCAAGGTCTTCCATGGGGCTCAAGTGGGTCTTGCCTTTGTGATCGTGCGGGAAGAAGTAGTGCGGTGACATGAATACCGGATAGCCGTGTTCCTTGGCGGCCTTCAGCAATGTTTCGAGGTTGGCATTCACGTTGTTCTTCTTCATCAATTCCTCAATCATGACGAAGTATTTTCCGCCGTCCGTGAGGAAGTCGTTTTGGATATCGACAAGCACGAGCGCGGTCCGGTCACCGCTGATCTCCATGTTGACCTTGTGTTCGAACAGCATTTGAAAGCTCCTTCCAATTTCGTGCGCGTCTGCGCGGCGTCGGTCCGTAGATAGGTATTCGCTACCTATCGATAGATAGCTAAAACAGGCGGTTTACGGAGTCAAGCTCTATCTATCGATAGACCGGCTCTCAGTGAATCTGATGAAGTGCGTTGCATGTCTCAGCACCGAGATCCGAAGGGACACATATCAGCTACTTACAGGTATATAGACAGTTTTTGGCTCGCAGCGACGGACAATCCACCGCAAGGCCAAGGGATGCGATGCGAGCCCTCGGAGCTTCCTCCCGCAGAAGGGGCGTCGCTTTTCTTCACAATGTGTCATAGCCTGTATATCTATCGCTCGATAGAGACCGATCTTTGGCGATCGGCCGCGACGGCGGAGATTTCGGTTCGCGATCACGTGAAGAGGAAATTCAAATTCAATGAGCACGACCATCAAGAAGGTCTTTCATCTGGCGGAGGCGTCCAATCTTCCGTCCATACTTGAGCACGGCTTATTGAGTACCAGACGTCTATTCGACCTGGCTCGCATTTCAGAAAAGGAGCGAACCGAGCGGCTCCGGGGCCACCGAAAAGAAAATGAGCAGTTAGCGCAATCGATCCTGGTCAGGGATCAGAAGCCGATGGCTCCGTCAGCTCTTGAGCCGGCGCTCGAAGATGGTCTAACACCGGGCGACTGGTATGCGCTTCTCAACGATTTCGTTTTCTTCTGGCTCGATGAAAGCCGGATGGAGCGCCAGCGCCACGCATGTGGTGACCGCCCGCAGGTTCTGCTGATGTTCGACGCATTTACGCTGCTCGAAAAGTTCGGCACTGACGCTTTTGTGTCCCCCATCAATAGCGGCAATGCCCGCCGAAAGCCGGCGCGACGTGGACTGAACACGTTGATGCCATATGACACGTGGCGTGCGAACGGATGGCCGTCCGGAACGCGACATCGAAAGCCGGCCGAGCTCTTGTTCCGATGCAAGATCCCAGTCCGGGCCCCTTACCTCGTGGGGATGTGCGAATTGTAGACTCGAGTAGATGCCTGCGTCGACGGAGGATCGCCGACTACGACGCATCTCTGCGCGCGGTCAGGCGTGCGTGACATCAGCATAGTATTGCGGACTCTCGCGTCGGTCGAACATCCCGTAGTCGCGCACGATGCGCACAATACGATGCCTGACCGAGCCAATGCTCGCGAGAGGACCGACGTCGAACGCCTCTGCCGACCCGCGGTCAAGCCAAGAGGTGAGGAGTGCCAGCTTCCCCTCATTATAGATGCTGGCGAAGATATCATGGTCGATCAAAGCGGGGCGATGCCGATCAAGTGCCAGAATATCCGCTAGATTTCCGAGGACAGGGCGGCCGTCGGGCGAGATCTCGGTCAGTGTAACGAACTTGGCGTCGCCGATCTCCGTCTCATCCAGTCGCTGCTCGACGAGCTTCAATCCCTCCGGAGGCGTCGAGTCGGACACGATCTCGCCCACGCGAAGGTGATAGTCCTTGAAAACCTCGTCGCGGCCGCGCTGCTGCGTTTCATGATGCTTTGCGACCGTCCGCCATCGCACTACGGACTTCTCGTCGCGCCAGGTCGAATGTGAGAGGATCCAGCCCGGCCTAGACTTGCTCTCAAACCGTTCGTTGTCGATGAAACCCTCGATCCCTTCGAGGATCGGCTTCAGATCTTTGGCAAGTGCAAGGTAGAGCTCGAATTCGCTCGGTTTGGGATGGACTTCGAAGATGACAGAGAACATTTTGCTCGACCCATTTGCTTTAAGGCTCAGTTTGGAACAGACGTCACTGCTGACGGATCGCGCTCGGCCATTCCGTGATCACGCAAAAGCGCACACTCTTCGAGTGCCGACCGATTCCCTTAACATAATGTCCTATCGATAGATAGATTAAAGTTGTTGTTTTTTAAATCGCAAAACCCTACCTATCGAGAGATAGTCAAGGGAGCAGACCTTATGAGTGATCTCGCTGCCGCCATCATGGACGCCGCAGAGCGGCGGATGCGGAGAGGCGGCTTCAACGGTTTCAGTTTTCGCGAGATCGCCGCCGACGTCGGCGTGAAGAGCTCAAGCGTGCACTACCACTTCCCAACAAAGGGAGATCTCGCCGCGGCAGTCATCAAACGCTATACTACCGAGAGCGCGGAAATGTTCGAGCGCGAACTCGCCAAAGAAGATAATCCAGTCAAAGTGTGGGTGAAGGCGTTTCGCGGGACTCTGCACTCTCCGGACCGGATGTGCCCGTGCGCAGTCCTTGGTGCGTCTTCGGAAGACTTGCCTCCCGAGGTAGCGGCAGAGGTCAAGCGATTCTTCAAAATGTGTCACGAAAAGATTGTTCAGCATGGACTGTCGCCGGACGAGGCATCCCAATTACTTTCCACAATCACGGGCGCTCTGGTGGTCGCTAACGCAGTGAACGACTTTAGCGTCTACGACAATGCAACGCGCGAATTCGCCAAGAACAGGAAACCCGCCCCAGTGAAAGCGGCAGCGGCGCGCGCCAAGTAAACTTGTCGACCTACTCAGATGCGGAACCTTTCGGAACCGTGATACGGACGCTTCGCTTCCGTTAGCGCGCTGTGATAAATTTCACTGGCCAATCGCACCAAATTGATCTATCTATCGATAGACAGGAGGATATCGTGATTGGAATGGCCGAACGTCTGATGGATTTGGCAGAAGCACGTATTCGGGACAAGGGCTATGCCGGATTTAGTTTCCGCGATCTTGCAACCGAAGCCGGTATCAAGAGTGCAAGCGTCCATCACCACTTTCCTACGAAGGCGAAGTTAGCGGCGGCTGTGGCTCACCGCTATGCGAAGCGATTCCTCGCGGCCGTTGAAGCAAAGCCTGACGAGAGCCCTGACGATGCGATCAGCACATATCGTGCAGCAGTTAGAAGTACGATCGAACACGACGGGCGCATGTGTCTTTGCGGCATCCTCGGCGCGGAGGCGGGTGCTCTGGCACCGGAAGTAACGGCTGAGGTGCAATCGTTCTTTCGTCGCTGCATCGAAGATCTTGCAAATCGTGTCGGAGGTGCCGACGCGATAGCACGGGCTCATCACATCATTGCCGCGCTTGAAGGCGCAATGATTCTCGCCCGCGCCTACGGCGATATCGGTGCCTTCGACCAAGCGACGTCAGCGTTGAGTCCGTCGGCAACGCAGCAGGCATCATGACCTACGATCCCTCATGCTTCTCCGGGCGCCGCTCAGCTGCGTGTCAAACAGCGGCAGCGTGAGATTTCCTCATGAGAATCGGCACCATGCGCACGGCGGTTTCGAAGCACCTTCGATCGTGAGCGAACAGCAATGTCAAAGCAAGAAGGATCGGGTCAATGAGTTACATTGTTGTAGCGTGGTGGGTCGCAAGAAAAGAGCATCAGGGTGAGATCGAGCGCATTCTGCGCGAGTTTGTGCCGCGCTGCCTTAGTGAGCCTGGCTGCCAAAGCTTTGTAGCGCACCAATCTGTCGACAGGCCCAACGAGTTTTTATTGTATGAGCACTATGGGGAAGAGAAGGATTATGTCGATCACCAGACCACGTCGCATTTCAAAGAGATGGTCCTTCAACGCGCGGTGCCGCTGCTCGAAAGCAGAGAGCGTGTGCCATACAGGATCTTGGCTTAACGAAAGCTGAGCTAGCGTGCTCGCGCGTCGGTACCGAGAAGCAGCGCCAGGTTGGCCACCACTGGCGCCTAGGATAAAGCGGATTCTCACACGTGCATTCAACGACGCAGTTCCATAATTACTATTACGTGCGATTCACTAAGTCATTAAAATATAAGACATTTATCCGTACTGCTGGTGCTGTTTGCTACCCACATCTCGGCAAAACTTGGTGCACTTGGACTAGGTTCTCCAAAAACCTTACTCAGCGAGCGGAAGCACGTATCTGGTCACCACAGCCGCACCATCCTCAAGAGATATTTCAATGACCTCATTGACCAGATTGTCCGTGGCCGCCAGTTCATCGACTATAGCGCTGAACAGCTCGCGCTGCCTTGCAGGAAGGACCTGCGGCACGATTATGACAAGGCCGGCGTGCAATTCTTCCTTCGCGTAGAGCTTCCGAAAATCCCGTGCGTTATTGGTCACAAACGTGAAATCGCCCTCAACGATGCGAGGCATAAGATCCCAGTCAGTTTCGCCGCTCAGTCCCAGCCAGTTCACATGGGAACACTCGTGGCCAAGATCTTGCGCGACGGCCACGAGTGAGGTGTGAAGGCATTCATCAATCAAGAATTTCAAGAAGAGACGCCCGACGATTTTGGCTTCGGATCCCCTTTGAGCGAAAGGCGCTTCGTCGATTTTACTGTCAGTCCCTGGTCCGAAAGTTTCTTGGGCCGCCCACGTGAAGGATGGGCGGCGGTCCAAATCTCGGCGAGTTCCACCATATGTGAGGTAATGGAAGGATAGCCCTCAAGGATCTCCTCGGTCGTAGCCCCTTGCTCTTTCATCGAGGCAATCATGCGGACCGGTACGCGCGTTCCTGTGAATACGGGATCACCGCCGACTATACCTTTGACGCTCTGGATGATGGTTTCGGCTTCCCTAAGGGCGTCCGCGCGAGCGGAAAGCTGCTCCCTCGCCCTTGCGACGTCGACGATCAGATAATCGTCCGCTCTCACGGTCGGCGCCATCGGATTGTCCTTGATGGCTTGGAACAGTCGCTTGCGGCGTTCGGCGCTAAGGATTGAGCCAACTCCATACCACAACTTCAGACGAAGAAGATCATCATCGGTCAGCGCACGCCCACGATGGCTCGCAAGCCCGGTATCTATAATTCGCTTATCGATAGCGTTATGCACCGATTTGAGCCCGACCTGACTCACCGCAGCCGCCTCGGCAGGCGTATATTCTCGAAGGGTGGCACTCATAATCATTCTCCTTGTGGAGAACATATAATGTGCTTAGGCATGATTGTAAAGATTATAGTGATCCCTCTGCCTCGCCGTCCTCACCTAGGGCACGCAGAGAGGCGAGGCACCCGGTCGGACTTTTGGATAAGTTTCACGATATTCTCCTTCTGTGGATGATCCTCTACACGGGCTTTTCGCAAACTTTTTTGATGCCCCCATAACGTAGAAATTTCCTCCTACGGGTTTTGAATTTGACGGATGTTTTCGGAAATGGAGGCGCCCTCGGCGCACGAATGACCGGTCAGCAGCGTTGGTGCATCGGTCGCTGAAAGAACGATTTCTGTCTTTGATGCTCTGGCTACGCGGTGACGGTTTTATAGCGGACGGATTTCGGGCGTGCGCATGCCAGCATTCGATTGAGGACGGCACAGCCTATGGAGACTTTGCTGCGCTCCGAATGAGCGCGCCCGCAACCTGTATCCGATGATCGATTTGTAGCGACCGATTGCGGTCTCGACCAGAGATCGTTTCCCGTAGCCGGTCGCAGCCTGCCACTTCATCCGGCCA
>Ga0105239_10000735_pt1 | contig 46540 bp, 35 predicted proteins | sample KBSC44metaG_FD_92761 | JGI IMG/M metagenome (GOLD analysis project Ga0105239, IMG submission 92761) | Corn rhizosphere microbial communities from Kellogg Biological Station, Michigan, USA - KBS C4-4 metaG | ecosystem: Host-associated > Plants > Roots > Rhizosphere > Soil | place: Michigan, USA...
CCGGGTAAAAAGCGTCCCTGCTTTTCAGGATTTGCAGCCTCCGCAGAATGGACCTCAGGTAAGACCGGCCGTTCATAAGGACGGAACGGTTTATGCGATCTTCTACAGCTGGAAATCCTGGAAAGACCCGGGTGATGGGAATGGCCTGGTCACTGCCGATGTGGTGATCGTAAGAGATGACAATTGGGGACAGTCGGCCAACCCATATGGCTCGCTCATCGATAGCGGGGACGCTCAGGCCGGTCAGCGCATTGTCCTCGATGTACCTCTTAAATATTATGGCAACATGGGTCAGGAGCGCACGGGCGGTGAGCTGTCGATCGCTGTCGATCCAACCAACAGCTCGATCGTATATGTCGCCTGGTCCGAACGGCAGACTAACCCCAACGGGATAGATACTTTCTGGCTGCATCTCCGCAGATCCGCCGACAGGGGACAAACATGGTCGCATTCGAACCTTTTGACTATTCGCAACGGAAAGAATCCCGCACTGGCAATAAATGACAAGGGACAACTAGGCTTCCTTTATCAACAATTGACGAGTCAGACCAACAGCCAGAAATGGGAGACACATCTTACTTTTTCTGAAGATAACATCCATTGGAACAATATTGTATTGGCCAGGACGCCTGCCGCGACACCGTTGCGTCAATTCTTCCCGTACATAGGAGATTATGCCGACCTCCTGGCGGTAGGTGATACATTCTTTGGCGTATTCTGCGCCAACAATACCCCTTCCCTGCAAAACTTCCCGCAGGGAGTGACGTATCAGCGGAACCATAATTTTACGACAAAGACCCTTTTGGGTCTCAATGGTGCGACTCCTGTGGCCCCCTCTATAGATCCTTTCTTTTTCAAGACGGGGTTCATTCCTCCGACGATAAGAGTTCCATCAAAGGATTATCTGGGCGCCGTCGTGATCATTCTTTTCGGAATAATCCAGGACGGGGGAGGAGCGTATATCGATGGACAGGGGCATATCCATATCATTGGTCCCGGCGATCCTGGTCCTGTTTGGGATTATCTCGTCAACCTGGCGGAATATCGTTTGGCAAAGAACCTGGAGGGTAGATCCGGATTGGAAATGCAAAAGCTGGCTCTGCAGAACATCATCGATCTGGCAAATACCCAGATCGCACAGATCAATGGTCAGCTCGGCCGGGCAGAGGAATAAGTAATATAGCCGGCCAGGTGAAACCTGGCCGGCGTTTTTGTTTATTGTTTTACCATCGTAAATGTGAGCTTGTCACCCGGCTTGATGACATTTTCTGTGTAATAGATCATTGTTTTGCAATCGTAGCTGGCGATAGTACCGTTGAGCACGCCATCGCTGGTCAACGTATTACCCTTGACTATCCAGGTGCCCTGGGTATCTTCAGCGGGTGTACAAACAGTGCCCAGATCATTGGAAACATACGTTCCATCCTCTTTCAGGATGATGAGGGGTAAAAGGTATTAGGGATGATGATTATAAGATATCTGCAGGTAAGGAGCGCAATTAACCTGCCGCCTCAATAACAGCTTCTGCAAAGGCCTGCGGAGCCTCCTGCGGTACGTTATGGCCGATGTCCTTCAGGACCTTATAGGAGTATTTCCCCGAGAACTTACTGGCAAATGCCGCTCCGCTCCCAATTCCAAAGCCAGCCTCGAAATCACTGGTAATAACAATGGTGGGTACGGTGATGATGGGTGTCATGCTTAGCTTTTTCTCCAGTTCGTCGTATTGCGGGTCGCCTGCTGCTATACTAAGACGCCAGCGGTAGTTGTGGATCACAATATCCACATGATCAGGATTGTCGAATGCCTTTGCGCTGCGATCGTACGTGGCGTCGTCAAATTTCCATTTTGGTGATGCCAGGGTCCAGATGAGCTTGTTAAAATCATGACGGTTCTGATCGTAGCCATGACGACCGCGCTCAGTAGCGAAATAATACTGGTACCACCATGATAGCTCTGCCTTGGGCGGAAGGGGCTTTGCATTGGCCGCGAGGTTCACGATAAGATATCCGCTGACGGAAACCATGGCCTTGCAGCGTTCAGGCCAGAGGGCTGCCATGATGTTGGCTGTCCGGGCGCCCCAGTCGAAGCCGGCGACAATAGCTTTTTCGATCTTGAGGGCATCCATCAGGGCAATGATGTCGACGGCAAACACGGATTGCTGACCGGTGCGTACTGTTTCAGAAGAAAGAAACCGTGTCGTTCCATAACCACGGAAATAAGGGATGATGACGCGAAAGCCTTTCGATGCCAGTATAGGAGCGACGTCGGCATAGCTGTAGATATCATAGGGCCAGCCGTGCAACAAGATCACTACGGGTGCGTTGGCAGGGCCAGATTCGGCATATCCGACATTGAGCACTCCGGCATCTATCTGTTTTATGGGGCCAAGGGAAATATTGGAGGAGGAGCCGGGGGCGCCTGCTGTAGCGGTCTGCGCGAGGGCAGGGATGCTCAGCTGTGTACCTGCGAGGGTTATGGCCGCCGTGGCGGCGGTGCCAAGAAAGTGTCGGCGGCTGTTATTTGAAGCCATGTTGGATAATTTTAATTGTAAATTTATGAAGATGTTCTTTAGTAAAATTAACGACGCATTTATATGAAGATCTTAATACTCACCGCCTGGTTGTCCTGCACATGGTGGGGCGCCAGGGCTCAAAACAACATTACTATGCAATCGCAACAACAGGACTCGCTGGCCATCTCGCAGGTGCTGGAAAAAAGCTATTTCCCGGGCATCTATACAGGAGATGTCAAATTACTCCGCACTATCTATCATCCCGGGACGATGCTTTTTGGGGATGTCAAAGGGCAGCCCTACGCCAAGACCCTGGATCAATACTTAGATGGTGTAGAGCATCGTCAAAGCCCTAAAGATTTCGGCAAACCATTCAAGGGGGAGGTCCTGGACATCCGGGTGATGAATTCCATTGGCGTTGCGGAGGTAAAGGTAAAGATGTATGATTTCAACTACCATGAGTTCCTCTCATTTCATAAAATTGATGGCAAATGGCTCATCGTCAATAAAATGATCAGCGACGTCGGCGAATAAATCCTTCACTATGTGGTACAACACAAAAGCAACTGAGTTATTAGGCATCGATTATCCGATACTGCAGGGACCTTTTGGGGGCGGTCTCTCATCCGTAGAGCTTGTAGCCACCGTATCCAATGCCGGAGGGCTGGGCGGCTATGGAGCCTATACGATGAGTCCGCAGGAAATATATGAGGTGGACAAAAATATAAAGGCTGCGACCGGCAGACCCTACAACTTAAACCTATGGGTATCGGATACTGATGCGCCGGATGGCAAGGTCAGCGATGAACAATACAAGCAGGCGGAGCAGGTATTCAGACCTTATTTCGAAGAGATGGGTCTGGCGTTTCCTGAAAAGCCGGCGCCTTTCCGATCGAGGTTCGAGAACCAACTGCAGGTGGTGCTGGATATCCAGCCCAAGGTTTTCAGCTTTATGTTCGGCATATTGCCCGCCGACATGCTGGAACAATGCCGTCGTCTTGGTATCAGGACCGTGGGCGCCGCGACCACGCTGGATGAGGCCATTGCCCTGGAAAGCACCGGCGTGGATATGATCATCGCCTCCGGATTTGAGGCGGGTGGTCACCGGCCGTCGTTCCTGGCTCCGGCAGAAGCGTCTACCACGGGAACTTTTGTGCTGCTGCAGCTGATCCGGGAAAAAGTGAAGATACCTGTCATTGCCGCGGGAGGGATTGCCAATGGCCGTGGAGTAGCTGCTGCATTGATGTTAGGCGCCGACGCGGTGCAGATAGGGACTGCTTTTCTGGCCTGTGACGAATCGAACGCGTTGCCTGTCCACAAAGAGATGCTTTTTTCCCCGGCCGCCCGATACACCATGCTGTCCAGGGCATTTACGGGGCGGCTTGGCCGTGGTCTTACCAGCCGCATCGGCAAAGACCTCACCGGCAAGGAAGCGCATATACTTCCTTTCCCGTTGCAAGGAACCCTGATGTCTTCGCTGAGGAAGGCGGCCCTGGAACAGCAGAAATGGGATATGGTCCTTTTCTGGGGCGGGCAGATCGCGCCGCTGCTCAAACACAGAAAGGTGCAGGCGTTGATGGAATCACTTATTAATGAGACCAATAAAATCATAAAACAATGACCAAAGTCTGGTATATCACCGGGGCTTCCCAGGGATTTGGATTGAGCCTTGTAAAAAAACTGCTCGACGGGGGTCATCGGGTGGCGGCTACTTCCCGTAATGTCCAGGTGTTGAAAAATGCTGTTGATATTGTCGACAGCGCCCGCTTTCTGCCGCTGGCCGTGGACCTGGGCAACCCCGACAGTATCGATGAGTCCATCCGGCAAACCCTTTCGGCCTTTGGCAGGATAGACGTATTGGTGAACAATGCCGGCTATGGCATGGCCGGTACGGTGGAAGAGACCGGGGAACAGAAGATCAGGAACATCATCGATGTGAACCTTGTGGCGGCTATCGAAGTGACCAAACGCGTGCTGCCTGTGCTGCGCGCGCAACGGTCGGGATATATCCTCAATATCGGCTCTGTGGCGGGTTTTGTGGGGGCGCCGGGCTGGGCCATCTATTCGGCGACAAAGGCTGCCCTGGCCGCCTTTTCGGAAGTGCTGGCGCTGGATGTGGCGGAATTTGGTATAAAGGTGACCATCATAGAGCCGGCGGGCTTCCGCACGGGATTTCTAACCGAGGGTTCGCTGACCTATACGGCGTCGAAGCTGGACGGCTATGAGGCTGTGAAAAAGACGCAGGAAAGGTACCTGGCCATGAACGGACAGCAGGCCGGCGATCCGGAAAAGGCGGCTGAAATATTTATGCGTTTAGCGGAGAGTTTCGATCCACCGCTGCATTTGTTCCTGGGCGCCGATGCCTATAACCGGGCGTCAAAAAAGCTGGCGACCATGACGGAGGAACTGGAGAAATGGAAGGAGACGACGCTGTCCGCGGATTTTAAATAGTTGCGGTAGGTTGTAGCTAACGCTATGACTTCTTTTTCTTTGCCTTCACAGGGGCTTTTTTACTAACCTTTGTGGGGGCCTTTGCCGGAGCCTTCTTAGCCGGAGCCTTCTTGGCCGGAGCTTTTGTCGCACCCCTGGCCGGGATCTTCGCTGATCCAGCAGCCGTGACCTTATCGGGAGCCTCGTTGACATGATAGTGTGTCTTCTTGATCAGATCGGCTGCTTCCGTCCTGCTGTGTCCCGGAGGCGCCAGGACGAGGCTGGCTTTGGAAAGTCCAAGCCAGAGCACCTGATTCTGAAATGCTATGGTCCCACCGCCCCGCTTCCTCTGGGAGATCATTCGATTGATATCGCCTACGCAAACCCAGGGATCGTGCAGGGTGATGCCCCATTTGGCATGGTCATGGGTTTCGGGCCAGGCCCAGTGGAGACCCATGGGTCCGAGGTTGATGTATTTTATATCAAAGGTCTTGTGGATACCGTCGCTGTCGGCAATGGGTGGGATAGGGCCTCTGATCCACGTCTCGTCATCCATATCATCTCCGAGCGTAGGGCCTACGAGATCGTTCCAAAAATCGTCGTTCCATTCTTTGTTCTTGGCGATGACCTTGAAAGACACGCCGCCTTTTGACTTCAGCTCGATGGTGTCGTGTTCGGCGGCGGGAGTGGCTGTCAGAGGTTGTGTCAATACATACAGCGGATCGGTATGCGGGAGATTGGCTGTATTGGAGAAATAGATCTGCGGCTCCTGGTGATTGGCCATTTGGGTTGCGATCTTGCGGGCGGTGTCGAGGTCGAGAGAAATACACATGTATGTCTGACCATATTTGGGCGTAGGGTCCTTGGTGGCCTGGGGATCGATAAACTTTGGCCAGGAATGTAGCAGCCAGTAAGCGGTCTTCGAGGCAGTGTCGAATGCCAGCACCCCTTTGGTATGTCCCTTATGGGCATCGTCTTTCTTGTTGACATCGGCGGGCATTTCATCATTGTAGAGTATCCATCCTGTTGTGGCAGGGGGCTTCTTAAAATTCTTAAAGACCGAATCCAGGGAGAGATTCAATGCCCCCTTGCCGCTGTTGAGCGTAAAGGGTGATACGACGACATTCCTCTTACGGGGATCAGTGTTGGCGTCGATGGCGGCGTCATAATAGATATATTCATAGCCGGAGGCCTCGTCTGTAGCCGAGCCTTTGGCAAGCTGGGGAACCTTGTAGATGAACCACCAATCTACGGGTTGGCCCTTTTCGTCCAGTGCGGAAATATTCATAGCATGGGGTCTTTTAGTGTGGCGCTAAAATAGACCCTGGAGGGACCGCGGCCAAGCGTGTAAACACCTCTTTTTGTTAATGATTAGTAAATGCAACCGGCCGGACTATTGTCCGGCCGGATTAATTCAGCTGAATGCATCGATGTCATCCATGCTCCTGGCGCATAACAGCCTGCCATTGAGCTTGGCGCGTACCAGCGTCGAATTGTAGATAAGTATGGTTTTCAGGACCATCACCTCTCCAGCGGGTATGATAAAGGAAACTCTTGTGCTGAGGTCCCCGTATCCGCTGCCGTTATATGACAGATCGTAGCTTTCCAGGGTATTCGACGGGGCCGCAGGATCCATTTTTTTCACCCTGGCAAAAGAGCCATGGGTGATCTTCGGAGTGGACTCCGTTACAGCGACAAGGACGGAGGCCCACAAGGTGATGGTGAGAGGGAAGGTCTCCAGGTTCTTTAAATAGAATTTGGAATCAGTGAACATATAATCACCGGCGCTGTCATTATTTCCCTGGGTATCATAATTGGTCAGGAGCATGGCTTCGTGCAGACCGTCGGCAGCGATGCCGGGATAGACGCTCAGGCCATTGATATACACTCTGTAAATACCTGTCTCTTCTTTGTCGATGGAGTCCTGAACGGTGTATTCCTCTCCGGGCCTGGTGAAGTAAAGATCCGCGTGCTGCCATCCATACTGGCTTGTCCCGATGTTGTAAGGAGGAGCGAAGGTTTCGAAGGCAAAGTCGGCTGGCCGCTGAGCGATGGTGTAGTCATTCAGGTTGATGAAAGTATTCCCGGAAGGATAATGGTCGGCCGTAATATCGGGTGTCGTATCATCCTTTTTCTTTATCACGGATGTAAATCGTGTGGTGATCATGGAGGGGGTGATGGTCCATATCTCGCTGAATGTAAAGCCGCCTCCCGTATTCATCAAAGAAGGATTAAACCGAAAGTTCAGACCCAGCGGCTGAGCAGTTGGCTGTAAGATCCAATACTCATTACCGAGCGACCTTGCAGAATTCAGGGGAGCATGCTGGGAACCGCCATTGAAATACACGGAACAGGGATAATGTCCATAAAAATCATATTCCCGCAGACGTGGAGTAGCCAGACCCAGCAATCGTAGCCTTTTTACAAAAGCTCCCCACTGCAGCTTTAACCAGGCATCCCCAAACTCTCCTACACCGACGCCGAAATTCATCCACTTCGTCTCCAGTCCTTTATATATCTTTTCACTGGTCTTGGCGATCCAGTCGAGCTGATCGTTGATCTTAACAGTGTCCATCGTAACGGGCAGGGTGGGGTAGGTGGAAAATTTATTCAGTATGATATCCATCAGCAGGGCTGCCATATCAAGGGTTTTCTGACCCTGGTAGAAATTGCTGTTGTAATTGGTGATACAATAATTGAGCGCTTTTGAGACCATGGCGGTCTTGTCGGCAGCTGTATAATTATCTATCAGGAAATGGACGTAGGTACTGATCCATCGAGGATGCCATAACGGTCCGGCCTTTACATCCCGCAGCGGTGTTTGTAAAAGATGTTCGCCGATGTCCAATATGTGCTTATCCAGCCCCATATCTCCATAGCCTAGCGTTACTCTGAAATTTTCGACGGGATGGTCCTTGAAGTAATCGTAAGCATGGATGGTGTATACGAGGGTCTTATTTCCTTCTCTTGCTGCGTTGCTGGTGTTCACCGCACCCACCCTGACACCTTTTCTGACAAAACTATACCATCTCTCGTATCCTTCCCTGCAATACCTGCTGCCATCGAGGACCCAGGACCACCACAATGCATCGGGGTCTGGCACTCTTCCAATACGCTGGCACCAATCGCCGTGACCACTGACCCATTCCTGGGGCCATGGATGGGGCGCTTGTAGGTCCGGGTAAGTATTTCGCCACCACAACATACGGTATTTACTGCCTGCCGGAACATTGGCAAAGACGAGGGGATGGCCGTCGGTCCGGAATTCGGCGTTATAAGAGATCATTACTATCGACAAATAATGTTCTACGGTCCTTCTTGCCAGCTTGATCAATTCTTCACTGCCTCCCCTCAGCCGCATGAGCTGGAGTGTTTCACCAAGGCCATAATAGCCGGCATAAAAAGCTCTGTGTCTGCTGGGGCGATCGACCTGTGGATTGGGGAATGTATTCCTGTGACAATCTCCATACAGGAATCTTCCATAATACTCAAATCTGTCAGGGTTGAAATAGCCCAGGGCCGAATCTTCCAGAAAGGTCTCGATATTGGCAAAGTCATTTCTTTTAGCCCCGAAGTCGGCTACTCCTGTATGCTCTATATAGGTGGGATCGCAGCTGCCAACCGGATTATTGTTCCATGCTGTTGCCATAGTAGGGAGTTCGATGCTGTTGAGGCAGACAGCGATGTCATCATGAAAGGTAATACCCTCCATCTCCGCATAATCGGTGTATTCGATGAATTCTTCCGTATACCCCCCTTCATCCGTGTCGAGGCGCTGATAATTTCCATTGCCATCCAATATGGGGTTCCCGTTCCTATCCATTGCCAGGGCGCTGAGGGGCTCATAAAATTTGTCCGCCCACTCAGGGTTGTTTGGATCATTGGTCTTGGGGACGTCATTTGCGAGGGTGTCATGCAATAAATGCTGCATCTTATGTATATTCTTATCCAATAACCTTTCTTTTACGCCACCGGCGAGCCCATCGAAAACGGGACTCTTGCCATACCATTGTCTGTAGGCAATGCCTGAAGGATCGCTTTCCAGGGCCTGCGGGAATTTTTCCCATAAGTCGCGCACCATGAGGGATATGTTGTGCCGATGAACATAACCGTCGGATCTGAAGTGGGATTCCCGTTTATGGCCCGGTCTTGTAACCTCACAGAGACCTGTCCTGCGTTGATGTACTAAAACGGAACCATCGATCTCGCTTAATGTATAATGATAGCGGGACCCATCGATGCCGAAGATGTTGTCAAAGGGAACAGGCTGGGCATCATTCAGGAGAAAGCTTATGTGTTTTATCTTTTTCCCTTTCATGCTGCCGGATATGATGACGGACTGGGAGATCTTAAAGAAATTGTTGGGATAGCTGGTAACACAGGTTCGATACCGGTAGATGGACTTTATACCGTCCTGCTTTAGCCATCCTTCATACCAAGTGACGTTGATCATGTTTTCATGGAGCTCTACAAACCTGGTTTCGTTGCCGCCCGAAGGGTGTTCCCATCCTCCATATTTGTCGTACAGACCCAGACCGTACTGGTCCATCGATATTGTTTTTAGCAAGGCCCTGTCGGAGGCGGTGTTCCGCCAGATATTGCCCTGATCGTCCTCTACCTGTATCTCCCAATCCAGGGCGTCGGGGGCGACGGATGGCTGGGGACCAGTGGGCTTCAGCTTTGTTATTTCAAAGGAATAACATTTGTCCCCAGTAAAGACGCTGTGTATATGGGCCCATTTTATCGATCTGTCGGGCCATAGGGCGACAATTTCTCTATAACAATATACGGGATGGCCGTCTGCAAAAAGCTGCCAGTCATGCTGAAGCTGCTGTTTTGTCACCGCGCCTTGTGCAAATGGGATCACCGCGATGGTGGGATAGGAGATCCCTGCGGGAAGCTGCAAATTGATTTTCATACCTGTGAGTTTATGGTTAATGATTGATTTGTGCAACCAAACTTACCATGGGAACCAGGGCGTTCCTAATTGATTGATAGAGGAGTGTTATTGGTTTTTTGCAAAGATCCCCGCATAGAAATGTTAAGGCGGGGACAGTATGGATATTTTACTAATAATTCCAGAAGGGGAAATGGTTTTTACTAATCTATCCATTTGCGTACGGCTTCGATGAGCATCGACATCGTATCCTGTTTGCCGGCCTTGAACATATGATTGGCGCCCTCGATCTTTACCAGCGTGGCCTTTGGAAGGGACTTGCATACGGAGGTGATCAGGTCCCAGGAGGCCAGCTCATCGCGTGTGCCCTGCAGGAAAAGCATTTTTGTCCTAATATCCTTCAGGTGTTCGGATCTTTCGATGGATGGCTTGCCGGAAGGATGTAAAGGAAATCCATAGAAAACGATGCCTTTTACCTCGGGTCGTGGGTGAGCTGCCAGATATTGAGAGGTCATCCGTCCGCCAAAGGATTTTCCCGAGGCAAAGAGCGGCAGGGAAGGGAAAGTGGCGTGGGCGTGGTCGATGGCGGCGGCAACGGCCTGGTGGGCTATCGCGGGGGTGTCGGGTCTTCCTTTTTTATTTTCCGCAAAAGGGAAGTTGAAGCGCAGCGTGGCGATACCGGTGTCCGCCAGCGCGTTTGCCAGCGTGGTCATGAATATATGATCCATACCGGCGCCTGCTCCATGCGCCAGTGTCATGATGCATTTACCCTTATCGGGAATAGTATATTCGGCTGATACCGAACCGATGGATGGAGAGATCTTTATGGATAGCCGGCGGGAGTTCATGATGGTACAAATATAGGGCCTGGCCGCCATACCGGCGGCCAGGACTTTAAAGACCCATCCTTCCTATTTAGTCACTAAGATCCTGCCTGTAAAGGTCTCGCTGGTGCCATTGTTGATAACCTTTAGAATATAGATGCCTCCCTGTAATCCGGATAGAGTATATTGATTTGTTGTTACCCCGCTGACTGTTCTGACGGCCCGTCCGCTGATGTCGTATACCATAATGCTCTTTGGAGCGAAGCTGGGGAAGACCAGTGTAACAGCGCCATTCGGGCTGGGGTTGGGATAGACGGATACCTGAGATGATCTTTCCACGGCGTTGACCATCGCGACGGAGCTGTATTTCTTCTGTCCATCGAGGTCTATCTGTGCGAGCCGGTATTCTACCTGACCGTTCAGGGAGCTGACATCCGTATATTCATAAGCCAGCGGAGAGTGGCTGTTCCCATCCGACATTTTGGACGGCACAAAGGTGATGGTCTCGAAATTCCGATTGCCTGTCTTGCGCTGAACTTCAAACCCTTTGTTATTTTGTTCCATGCCTGTGCCCCATGACAGCTGTGCACCATCCTGCATGGATGCAGCCTTGAAATAGGTGAAGTTCACCGGCAATGGTACGGCACAGGTATTGGGGATCGCGCCATAAGTAGATATAGGATTGCCCTGTACCTGGACGACCACTATGAGGCTGGAGTTGCCGTAAGACGCATTGCTGATCTGTCCCGAGCTAAAGCTGGAGCCGCTGCTGGTGATGCCGGAACCGGAATAAATAATGGGATCTGACTGGTCAAAGCTGCCGGTGTTGGCTTGATCTGCATATACCTGATAGGTAAAATTGACATTCCCAACGCTGGAAGTGCTGATGCCCGCCTGGAATTGACGGGGAGTAGTGCAAATAGTCTGCCCCGCGACGACGACATCAGCTGTTGTAAAAGTTCCGCCGGTGGTAAAGCATTGCACTGTCTTGTCCATGCTGGACTGGCTGGACCATATATCTGCTTTTAAAATGAAATGGCTGGAGCAGCTTACTGTACTGGAGAGCGTGATAAGGACATTGCTGACATTAAAGCTATCCTTTCCGGTGGAAAGATAGTTGGCTGTTTTGGAGACTACCGTCGATGCCGTTGCAGCGATCAATGGAATACCGCTGGCCTGCGGATAGCCTGCATCGAAGCTGGGGGTACTGCTGCCGGGATTATCTATTACAAATGTTCCCAGTGAATTCGCGAGATCCGTGGCAGAGGGCGGTTTGGAATAGCTTAATAACGTACTGGGATACTTATCGCCTGTCCAGATATGGAAATTGGTATACCTGTTGGCGCTATTGGATTGCTGTATCCAGCTGATAGAGGCATTGACCTGACAGCTGGTGGAAGTGGTTATAATATTGTTGACCTTGATCCGCAAATTCGAGACATTACAGGATTGAGAGTAAAGCTTTGCCGGGCAGGCTAATGTAAAAATGACAATGACAACCAGCGCCCCTGCGTGTAAAGGAGATTTCATGAGCTACGTTTTTGTGGTTTAGAGAAAAGGGATACTTATGAGACGAGGATTCTCACGGAAACATGAAATTTAGAGGCGGATATTTAAAGAATAATTGGACGGGATGCGTGATAGGACATATTAGTATATTATAATACTTATCTAATTAATTGCCAAAAATTAATAGATTAGTATTCAGTATATTAGTTTTTTTACTACAAGGGAAAATTCCCTTTTCCGGAATTTTAGGCTCTTTTTGGGAAGCGCGGGCGACTTTAACACCTTGCGGATGGGCTGGCCGGGTGGGAGCTGCCCCTAATGATCTCTAAAATTCCTTCTTCGGGAATGATGCGCATGCCGTGGCGGTCAGCGGATATGCCAGGCTGCAGCTTGTAGGTATAAACAGATCTGCCACTGTCCATCTCCGTGGGGAATTTGGTAAAGATCATGTTGCGGCATCGTTGCTGCAGCGTTTGTCCAGCCCCGACGATATGAGTGGAGACGATAAAAGCACAGTTCCTGTTGTCTGCAAAGGCCTCGGTGACAGCGACAGTGGCATCGTAAGCATCCTTTACATTGGCGCCTTTGAAGAGCTCGTCGAAGATGATGAAGAGGTTCTTCCCGAGACTAAGCTCTTGGCCCCCGTGAGAAAGATGAAATTGTGCTCATGAATTTGTAATATCGCCTGAACATTATTTCATACTCCTTTATAGTAAGTGCGGATGTCATTCTTGTCCTCTTGTACGGTGGATGGTCGATGAATGTAGTTGAATTTTCTCGCAGGAGTAAGGTAGAGGTGAAATTAGAAAAATATCCGGGAATGAGGCATTTTTCTATTAATTTGCTCTATGCCCTCCAAAAAACATCCAATCCGTCAGGTCGCTGAAAAACGGCCAGTTGAAAGACCTGTTGAAGAACCGTCAAGACCTGTCAGAAAAAAATTTACGGGCCGGATATTGGTCCAGCTGGATCCTTCCGCCAGCGCAACGGACATCCAAAAAAAAGCAAGAACAAGATCGCTGCGTCTGATCCCATTACATGCCTTGCCCGCGGGACATTTGAATGAAGGGCTGGAACGGGCAGATGGGATCATCTTCGAGCGTCTGGGGGTAGCCCTGGTGAATGAACGCAACGCTGCCTCCATCAAACAGCTGCAGGCATTACGCAATACACCTTTTTTATCCAGTGAGCCGGAGCGTTATATCTATGCCCGGGCAGGTGCGCGGCGCGAGCTTCCTTTTAGGGACATTGCGTCGGCCACCTGGGGTATTCAGGCTGTCAATGTTCGGAAGAGTAAGTTCTCGGGCAAGGATGTCCGGCTGGCCGTTCTCGATACGGGGTTTGATTTTGCACATCCGGATTTTATGGGGAGGGTGATCCACCGGAAGTCTTTTGTAGGGCGCCAGGCCAAGGACCGGGAAGGCCATGGGACACATTGCGCGGGTATCGCGGGTGGCGGGAGAAAGGGCAAGGCAGGCGTGCGTTATGGGGTGGCGCCGGACTCGCGGCTATACATCGGCAAGATCTTGAATGATCAGGGGGAAGGCTCGGACGGGCTGGCCCTGGCGGGTATCGAATGGGCGTTGGAGCAGGGATGCCGGGTGATCTCCATGTCCTTTGGGGCGCAGGTGCAAAAAGGGGATAAGCATTCAGTGATCTTTGAAGAAGTAGCGAAGATAGCGCTGGCCAATAATTGTCTTTTGATAGCGGCTACGGGCAATGAGAGTGATCGGGAGGAGGGTATTATCGCTCCTGTCAATCATCCTGCGAACTGTCCTTCCGTGATGGCGGTGGGAGCGTTGACGGAACACCTGAAAGTGTCGAACTATAGCTGTGCGACGGTAGGACGTTCCGGCGGCCAAGTAGATATAGCTGCTCCGGGCGACGATATTCTCAGCGCCTGGATCGATGGGGGGCATGAGGTCGAGTCGGGTACTTCCATGGCGGCGCCTTTTGTGGCGGGTGTTGCTGCTCTCTTATGGGAGGAGCATCCGGATGTCACTGCGCGGGAGATATGGGAGAAGCTGATAGGGCAGGTGCGTAAGCTGGGACTCAGGACCGTGGGAGCGGGCGCGGGGTTGGTGTATGTGGTGTGACGATGGTTAATTGCCCGTGTCCGATCCTTCTATCTTTCGATATGGTTTTTGAAAGAATGTCCGTATTTGTGTGTTGAAGAGGTCTTTTTTGGCTATTGGTGTCGAGTGACCGGAGTTAGGAATGATCCAGAGATAGGACTTAGGGATATTTTCCGCGATGAGGACGGTATGTCGCACGGGGATGAGCTCATGGTCACCTCCAATGACCAGGGTGGGGCATTGAATGGTATGCAGCTGGTCGAGGGTCATGTTTGGTTGATATAGATCGAGATCGGATATCTTCAGCTGATTCTTTATGCTCGGAGTCTGAGGCTGCCGGCGGAGGGCCGCGCTGCCTTCTTTAATGCCATTATAGCAATATGGAGTAAGGGCGGTGGTGTCCGGCCATAGATTGGCGCCCGTAATGGCGAGCTTTTTCACTTTATCGGGATGACGGATGGCCAGGAGCAGCCCGTTGATACCTCCGTCGCTCCATCCAATGACATAGCAACTATCCAGGTGCAGCGAGTCGAGGAGTGCGTTGAAGTCGTCGGCCATCATTTCAAAGCTGAGGGAGTCGGACGGGTCTGTGGAATGACCGTGGGCGCGGCTGTCGACGGCAATGACACGGTAGTATTTGGCAAAGTGGGGGATATTGTTGCTGAAGCTGCCGATATCGCCTCCATTGCCGTGTATAAAGAGCAGGGGTGCGCCGCTGCCATACTGTTCATAGTATAGCCGGATGCCTCTTGTCGGCAGGTAGTGACCGGCGGCGGGATTATTGCCATAGTGGACGGCGCCATGGGAGGCCTGTCCCTGTGCCAGGAGGAACATGCCGAAGGATAGCATAGCTGTGAAGATCGTTCGCATCCTGTAAATGTAGGTGTCCTGAGGAATAAAATGTACCTTTACAGCATGGAATTTATAGCCAAAGTAGAGGATAGCCAAAAGTCCAATATCCAGGAGATCGCAGCGTCCCTGGAGGGGATGGGTATCCAGATCAGGCGGATCATGCGCATCACGGGGACCATCTTCGGGTCCAGCAGATCTTTGCCGTTGGCTAAGCTGAAGATAAAGGGTATCAAGTCCGTGGAGCAGGACCGGCGTCTGCGGGCACGTTCATAACCCAGGGGCCGCCTAAGGCCTACAGACATTATTTCCCCAATCGCACATCTTTTATACTGCCCGTACCCTGGAATCGGAAATCTAATCCCGCGATAGCAAGCGGTTTGGCGGGCAAGGACGACTGAAAGACCTGCCGGCCATCCAGGAAGATGCGAAGCTGTCCCTCCTTCCCTTCACAAACAACATGCACCCAATTGGAAAGATCGACGCCCAGGAAAGAAAGGTCCTGGGACCGACCCGTATAATATTTGTCCAATAGCAGCAGGTTCAGCTCGGACACACAGCCTTTATTACACAAAGGGATGATGATAGCGCCGTCCTCGCAAAGCACGCGCATCTCTGTATGCTGACAAATAGCTGTCCCTTCCCGGTAGTCATTCTTTACCGTGGCTTCCAGCCGGAAACTGTCGGTCCTAAGAGGACCCCAGTTGCCGATATTGGAATATCTCACCCAGGGCGTTTGAGGCTGTAACGGTATATTCTTTTTCCGGATGTCGTCTATAGTGAGGCCGAATGGTTTTCCCTGGATGAGGCTATCCTGTTCGGGAAAATATACCGGCACGGCGGCCTGCTCGATGGTGGGGAGCCAGCCTTTTGTCTTTATGATCAGGTCGTGCTCTTTTACTACCTGCTGGCCGATGACCAGTCTGGCTTTGAAGAATCCCGGATAATAATAGACGGACGTAAACTGATGCTGGAGCTTTCCCACTTTTTTGCGTCTGGCGGGATCCCAGGACTGCTGGATATATACCGAATCGTACGGGGAGGCTGTTGCGTCATAATCAAAGATCACGGAATTGGGAAGGCCTTCTGTCAATACCTTTTTGCTGGAGAACTGATACCGGGACGGATCGATGATGTGGGCGGATTTCTTTCGGGTGAAGTAAAGGCTCAGGATGCCTGTAGCGATCGCGACGCCTGCTATGGCCCATATCCATGTCAGGCGATGTTGGGACGGGACGGCTGCGTGTGGCGGGGGCGGGACGGCGGCCGATGCGGATGCTGTGGACGATGCCTGTGGAGGTACCTGTGCCGGTACAGGGGCCGGTGGGACATCCTTTTCCTGACCCTGACCCTGACGGAAGGCTCTCCAATGTTCATAACCCATGAACCGGGCCAGGGTGTCCAGGGTAGTGACGGCGGGCAGGCTGTCATATTTTACTTTTCCCCAGATTCGTTTGAGGGTGGTGATGCTTAAATGTATATCGGTAGTCTCACTGATCTTTTCGCTCAGCAGCTCGAAATCCCGGCTGGTCCAACGCTCGCTGTCTCCCCAGTCCAAACGGGCTTCTATCAGTCGACGGCATTCCGTGAGATAAAAAATATCTGTTTTATTGTCCATTGATAGTTAGACGCTTGTGATTTGAACAAACTTGTATCTACTTGAACATCCGACGCACTTTCCCTTTCCCCTCTTACCGCCATCTTTGACAAAATTAAAAATATAAACATGAACAAAATAGCGCTGGCGTCGGTATGCCTTCTCTTCCACTTATTTCTTTCTGCACAAAAGACTTTGGTGATCCATGTTCCCATGACCGCCGAAAAATGGGGGTTCTCTCCTGGGACCTGTGCGTTCCTGTCCTACAAATCAGTACCAGCCATGCGGCTGCTCACCAATAAAGATACATCGGTGTTGAAAGACCTTCATTTTTCCAACGGCATCATTGAATATGACATCGAGCCGGAGGATAATGATTTTACGGGTGTCTTCTTTAGAAGAAAGGACAGCAAGGAAAGTGAATACTTCTATTTACGGGTGTTTGGCGGGGGCATTCCCGGCATGATGGTGGCTGTACAGTATGCTCCCATCCTGCATGGGGTCAATCTATGGAACCTGCTGCCTTATTACCAGGGACCAGCCTCCTTTGGGAAAGGCAGGTGGAACCATATCAAGCTGGTCATATCCGGCGAGCAAATGCTGGTATATGTCAATGATCCTGTACATCCCACCCTGGAGATAACCCACCTGGAAGGCGCTACCAGGGAAGGCAGTATCGGCTTTGACGGGAAGGCTGTCATTGCCAACCTGGTGGTTACCCCTGACGCGACGGAGGGGTTGTCACCTGTGGCCGGTTTTGATCCCTACTATAGCGATCCCCGGTACATACGGCACTGGTCGGTGAGTCAACCCATTGACCTGCCCAAGGGGCGTGAGCTGACGAGAGAAGATCTTCCAAAGGCCGGGACTTCCTGGTCCGGGATAGAGGCCGAGCGGCTGGGTATGGTCAATCTTACCCGTATGTTCGGCAATAGTGAAAGCCGCCGGTATGTATGGCTTAAATGCCGGCTAAAGGCGCCGGAGGCGCAGGTCCGGCAAGTGGCTTTTGGGTTTAACAATGAGGTATGGGTCTTTGTGAATGGCAAGATGGCTTTTGTGGATAAGAACCTGTATGATGAGCTGATGCGTAAGCAGCCCAGGGCCAGGTGCTCGATAGAAAATGCCAGCTTTACCCTGCCGCTGCAGGCGGGTGACAACGAGATACTCATCGGGGTGGCCAATGATTTTTACGGTTGGGCTATAATCACCCGACTGGATAGCATGGAAGGGATCGAGGCGTTGAGCGAATGAGCGAAAAGTTACCGCCCGTTGGCTCTGAGCACGGTCATGTCCTTCTTGAGGTCGTCTTCGTAGGTCTTTTTGATGATGTAATGCCATTGTTTATCGGACACATCCACGGCGAAGACCTCGTCCTTTTTGTGACTTGCTACGGCGTCCTGAACTTCCTTTGGCATCATTTCTTCTCCAAAGAACCAGCCTGTGTCGCCGTGGGTGGTATTGCCATCCATGGTGTATTCATCGGACAACTTATCGAAGGACTCGCCTGCGGTTGCTTTTTGGAGGATGATCTTTCTGAGGCTATCGATCTGGGAATTGGTCAGCGAGCCGCCGTCCAGGAAAATGTAGTTGGCACGGTACTTTACGGTCTCGGTAGATTCGATGACCTTGTAGGTGACGTATCCGACGGAAAATAGATCGCCTTTCTTCTGGCGTAAAAGTCTTTTGTCGATGAGGGTGGAATCTTTTCCGGCCGAGAGGTGAAGGAGGGCGGGTTTAAGATTTTTATTGGCGTCCATCCATGCCTGTGCCTGCTGCACATTGTCAATCTTTTTGAACTGATCGGTAACGGTGGCTCCCTGGGCGAATGCGGATGCGGAAAAAATAAGCAATGATAGACCTAGGATCGTATTCTTCATATACTCGATGTTTAAATGCGCAAACCGCTTCCGGCGGTTTTTGACTTGGGTATTAAAAATATTATAATTACGCGGCATAATATCAAATAGTTGCCTTTTATTCTCAAAAACCGCGCTGGAACCTGCGCGGGGATTAATTTTTTGTTAAAATGTTATATCAAATCAAGGGCCGAATTGTCTATCTTAGATAAATGCGTCTACTATTTTGTACGGCCCTGGTCTTTCTTGTATATGGATCATGGGCGCAGCAGCCGGCGGTTATTTCTCCGGGCCATCTTTGGCCTGACGAGGATGGAAATCATATCCAGGCCCATGGGGGTGGGATCCTATTGTTAGGAAAGACGTATTACTGGTATGGGGAGCAGCGAAGCCGGGGACTCGACTCGAGCAAACGTTATGTAAGCTGTTATTCGTCCGAAGACCTGCTGCACTGGAAATTCCTGGGCAATGCATTGGAGGCGACGGATCCTGAGCAGTTGGGATCTCATTGGATACTGGAGCGGCCAAAGGTATACTATAACGCGTCTACCAGGAAGTTTGTCATGTATTTCCATCTGGATGACAGACGTTATGCTTTTGCACGGGTAGGGATCGCCGTTAGCGACAACCCCGCCGGTCCTTTTAAATATGTAAAGAGCTTCCGGCCTTTGGGGCATGAGAGCCGGGATATCGGGCAGTTCATCGATGATGATGGGGCCGCCTATCTTGTTTTCGAGGACAGGCCAAATGGGTTTCATATTGCCCGTCTTGCTCCGGACTATATGAGTCTCGATAAGGAGATGTGTCTTATTAAGGAGCATATGGAGGGTGGGGCTATCGTGCATTATAAAGGTTTGTATTATGCCATCGGCTCTTCGCTCACGGGCTGGAATCCCAACCCCAATAAATATGCTACGGCTATATCCCTGGAAGGTCCCTGGTCCGCATTTGCCGACATCGCTCCGCCGGAAAAGAAGACCTATGGTTCTCAATCCACGATGATGCTTAAGGTCAAAGGGGCCAAAGACACTACGGTGATCTTTATGGGCGATATCTGGAAACCCAGAATGCAATGGGAATCTGCTTATCTATGGATGCCGGTGGAGATAGGGGATGGGAAGCTGTTCCTTCCTGAGCCGAAGGATTGGAGCATTGATGTAAGAACGGGTAAAGCTTCATTCAAATAATGCCGAGCCGTCGCTAAAGACCATTGTCCGGGCATAGATGTGTCCCTTGATGATATATTGGGTCTTTGTGCTGTCTATGCTGATGATGGCATCCGGGATAAATCCCTTATCGTACTTTGACGATATATTAGAAACCATCACGTGTTCGAGGGTGCGGGTCCCGCCTTTCCACCGGGACAGGAGCTTATAATACGGATAGTCCCAGGAATCTCCTCCGATGATGATGCCAATCTTTGAATAGGGTTTTTGGTCAAGGATGCTTTGACATTGTAATATCGCCTTTGAATAGATGAAGGAGTCGTAGGGGCGTTGGAAGATGCTCTTTTTTAGCGGCAGCAACGGATGACGTGTGCTCAGCAGAAGGGCTGTTGTGCTGAAGGCGATGGTCAATATCAGGATGGTGTATTGGATCCATCTCGTTGTTATTTCTTTTGCCAGGAATACACAGAACAACATGAACAGGGATGTCTCCAGTCTGTTGGCCCAGGGCTGCCATTTCAATAATACACAAAATAGTACCGAGCCGGCCAGGAGGGTCAGGACAAAGAGCTTGTAGTAATTCAGGCGGCTGGTGTACAGGCTCTTCCTGGACAGGAAGTAAAGGGTGGCCGGTATGATAAGCAGCGTATGCGGGAAGTTCTGCACATTATCCTCGTCGAAATAGAATCCTTCCGGCATCCGGCTGGTAGGGGTGTAGCTGTATTTTGGGTCGTTGGCGTCTACTCCGAGCTTGCCGGCGCCGCTGATCACCATTTGTTTGATGCGGGCGTTGACGGGGAAATGATTCAGCAGGTCCTTGGCGCCTACGATGATCAATGGTTTGAATGCTTTGCCCTGGGTAGCGATGTCGTTATTGGCGGTGCCGAGCATGGAGCCTGTAGCGTTTAGGTTGCGATAAAAAAAACCAGCATTGATCAGGATGGCGATGAGGGGTATGAACGCAAAGCGGAGGATGGTGAGGACCTTGTCGGGGCGTCGGATCACAGGGATGAGATACCATGCCAGGAAAGACGCAGTAAATATATAGGCTGTGCCTTTTGTAAGCCATGCCAGTCCGAGTGACAGCCCTGCCATGATCAGCAGGAAGGGAGTAGTGCGTTTTTGCAGGGATATGGTGAGGTATGCAAAGCTTGTTACGAAAAAGGCGGCTACAACATCGTTCTGGGTGGTATTGCTTTGTAACAGCGCCATGGGTATAAGACAGGCGAGGAGACCGCTGAGCATTTGCTGATGGGGGCTGCCGCTCAGGTCCTTTGTAATAAGGGTGATGTTGGATATGCATCCGATGAAAAAGAAAAGCTGTATGGTATTGGCAAACCGGTCGCCTCCGGTGAGAAGCTGGATGTGGAGGATGATCCATTCTGCAAAGGGTTGAAAGATCAGCTGTCTGCCTACGTGGGTGGGGTAAAAGGAGATGCTTCTGTTCTGTATCCAGTGAGCGACACGGGCCATGTGATAGGTCATGGAGTCGTAGTTGTTGGGAGGATATGCTATGGCGAGGAAGAGGGAGATGGTTGTCAGCAGGAGGATGGTGTTGAACATCCAGGAGGTGGTGATAAGATGGCGGATGACGGCCATGCTGTTGTGAATGGACGTTAGGAGGAGATTGGGTTTGAGGCATATAATGATGAGCGGGAGCAGCCAGGCGAGGAGTATGCCTTTGATCGTGATGAAATGAAAGAGGTTGAGGGTCTCCGTCGCCAGGTTGCACCAGGTGCAGAGGGCGAGGGTGGTGTATAGGAAGGTGAGTCGGAGTTGGGTGAATGGCATTCCGGTGAGATTGGACAGGGCCAAAGATAGGGAAGGAGGGCCTCGATGTCCGGACGGGAATGTTATCAAATTATTTAATTAGTCATATCATGCAGCCTGAACACAGGTGAAAAATCACCCACTCCTTCTTCCTGGAGAATGCGGACAATATCCCGGAAGGGGCCTTTGTTATCTGCCAGGTTGGAGAAGTAAAAGATGCTCCATTCATCGCCCGGCAGCTGGATGACAAAGTTGGAGAAACCGCAGGTGCTGCCGGAGTGAAAGAGGATCAGGGGAGAGCTGCCTGTCATGAACCATCCGCCTGCATAGTAACTATTCGGCATTCTTGCAATTGGGCTCCGCAGGCGGCGCAGGGTGGGGGCGAGGCGTATCAGCTTATTGTCTTGCAGGGATCTCATCCATTTGGAATAATCGCTGATGGAGGTGTACACTCCGCCGTCGCCCTTGGTGGCGCTGGTGATGCTTTGGTCGGAGAGATATATCTTGCCGGATGGGTCGCGGGCAAATCCCAGAGCCCGATGGCGGACATCATAACCTTCATAGACGGCAGACCAGGCCACGTCATAGACGAAAGAATGATCCATATGGAGAGGAATGAATATCCTGTCCTTTATAAAGGATGCGAAAGACTGGTGCGATACCCGTTCGATGATCAGGGCCAGCAGGCAGAAGCCCGAATTGCTATACTGGAATTTGGAACCCGGAGTAAAATAGGTAGAGTCATGAGTAGACAACATATGCAAGACATCTGTATCCAGCAACTGGCGGGTCTGGGTGTCGGGTATCAGTGCTTCATAGTCCAGAATGCCGGAGGTATGGGTGAGCAGGTGGCGGATCAATACCTGCTGTCCGACATGCGGGGGAAGCTCGGGCAGCCAGCGGCTTAGCGGGTCGTCGAAACCGAGGCGTCCTTCTTTTTCCAACAAAAGAATACCCATTGCCGTGAATTGTTTGGTAACGGAGGCCATGCGGAAATTGGTCGTTGTATCAAGGGACGGACTGTGTTCAATGGTGCTGCTGAATCCAGTCGCATTGCGATAGAGTATGCTTCCTTTTTTTTCGATGGATAGGACGAAGCCCGGCCCCTCTGCGGGATGGGTATAGGAATGAAATAACGAGTCCAATCGGGAGGACAGGCGGGACTGGGAAAAGGCTGTGACACTGAGGAGGAGCAGCGGGATAAAGTATAAACGCATTGAATAAAGATAACAAAAAGAGGGCCGTTGCCGGCCCACTCATAAAAAAAGCCGTTGGAGATAGAACCAACGGCCAGGAGCTCATCTACAAGGTACCTGGTTATTGGCCTTGCTTTACCTTTTCCACAGACACTGGTATCAGCCCATGCGCCTCTTTATGCGTATTGATCACTGCTGTCGAATCCGGTGCCTGAGACAAACACACAACCCGTCCGTCCTTCTCGTCAACCCAGTAATTGATGAAGTTGACTCCATATTTTTTCTGTACTGCCAGATCTTTTTGGTGAGCGGCTGCTACATCCGCTGCCTTGACATTGCCCGCGCCCAGCTCGTGCACGTCGAGGTAGAAATCATTGGGCCCCTTTGCTTTTGCTGCCTTACCGGCGGTGACCATATAGATCTGATCGGGCAGCAGTCCATGTGCTTCTGCATGTGTCTTGCGGATATCCGCCGTATCCGGAGCTGAAGACAGGCAATACACCGTACCGGAGGTTTCATCCACCCAATACTTAATGAACTGTACGCCATACTTTTTTTCTACCGCCAGGTCTTTTGCATGGGCTTCCGCAACGGCGGCGGCTGTTACTTTACCAGCTCCCAGATGGTGTACGTCTATATAATAGTTGGTAGTTTGGGCCATCAGATGGGAGGAGAGCGCACAGGTGATCACGAACACAGGAAGAGCAAACAAAGCTTTCATTTCAAATTGTTTTTAAATGATTAAAAGGTATTCTTCGACAAAGGAAACTCCATTTTTTTGGTAGGATATGGGGGATTTTCCCTATTTTTAGGGCACCTCCACCTCATTTTACAATCACTACTATGGAACTCATTGAAAGAGCCGGGTTTTTGGCCTCGCTGCGCTCCAAATTTGAGGATATAGAGGAGGGCGAAGGTCATTGCATCATGGTAAGTGGGGAGGCCGGCATCGGCAAGACCTCACTCGTCAGGGCCTTCTGCAAGGAAGGCGGCTCCAGGGTTTACCAGGGCACCTGCGATGCTTTATTCACTCCCCGGCCATTGGCCCCTCTTTACGATATAGTCTGGCAGATACAGGATGATATTTGGGAGAACAGCGAGAACATTGCCGATAGGACGGGGCTGTTCACACGGGTATTCAATGCATTGGACAGCCTGAAAGGAAAGAGTCTTATCGTATTCGAGGATATCCATTGGGCGGATGAGGCGACTTTGGATTTTATAAAATTCCTCGCACGGCGTATCAACCGGCTGCGCTGTCTGTTCATACTCACTTACCGGGACGATGAGATCCATTCCCATCATCCATTGCGGAGCGTGCTGGGACAGCTGCCTCCCGACTCTTTTACGCGAATGCAGCTGACGCCCCTGTCCAGGGAGGCTGTTGAAAGAATGGCCGCCGAAAGAGGATACAAGGGTGAGGATGTATATAGTATCTCCGGCGGTAATCCTTTTTATGTCAACGAGATATTGGCGAGCTACAGCACGGGAGTGCCGGATAATATCAAGGACGCCATCCTGTCCGTGTACAATCGGCTGGATGACGGGGTCCGGCAGATATGGCAGATACTGGCGATACTGCCTACGGGGCTGGAGGTCAGACACCTGGAAAAGATGAACCCTTCCTATATCGAAGCCATCGAGAACTGTCTCGATCTGAAGATACTGCTGTTGAAGAATGGGGTGATCCTTTTCAAACATGAGCTATACAGGAGGACCATCGAGTCGTCGTTGTCGCCCCTCTTGCGGCTGGCTTTGAATAAAAAGATACTGGACCTCTTCCTGGAAAGCTTTGAACAGAACCAGGAGGTAGAAAGGATCATTCATCATGCCAAGAACTGCAATGAATACGACCTGGTGGTGCGGTATGCGCCGTTGGCCGCCAGACAGGCTGCTGCCGTGGGAGCCCACCGGGAGGCGGCGAAACTCTATTATTCCGCGATAGAGTACTACCAGGGCAGCGATAAGGATGTGCTGCTGCAATTCTATGAACCTTATGCATACGAGTGTTATCTGACCAACAGGATAAGTGAGGCGATCATCTACCAGGGCCGGGCATTGAAGATATGGAAAGAGCGGAATGACCAGGAGCGGATCGGGGACTGTCTGCGATTTCTCTCCCGGCTATGGTGGTTCAACGGCAATGGCAAGCAGGCGGATAGCTATGCGGAGCAAGCCATCTTGGTATTGGATAGCCAGCCTCCTTCTATTACAAAAGCGAGGGCATTCAGCTATATGTCGCAGCTGAAAATGTTGTCGCGCCAGGTGGCAGAGTGTATCGCCTGGGGAGAGAAGGCTATCACCCTTGCCAAGGAGCTTGGAGATGAGGAGATACTGGCGCATGCCCTGAACAATGTCGGGGCTGTAAAGATGAAGGACCCCGCTGCCCGGGAGGAAGGTATCCGTCAGCTGCAGGAAAGCCTGGAGATCTCCCTTAGGAATTCCTATCACGAACATGCGGCCCGGGCCTATACCAACCAGGGAAGCTACGCTTTAGAGATAAGAGAGTTCGCCTTTGCCCGGCGGGTATTGGAAGAGGGTATCCAATACTGTGAGGAAAGGGACCTGAGCCTGTGGATGATCTATATGCTGTATTGCAAGGCCCGGCTGGGGCTGGAAACGGGTAATTGGGACAATGCCTGCCGGATCGTGGACAGCCTGTTAAAGAGTGAGGATCATCCTTCGATAGTAAGGATCGGGGCGCTTTTTATAGCCGCAACCATTAAAATGCGGAAAGGGGAGTCGAATGTGCTGCCTATGCTGAAGGATGCAAAGGTCCGGGCATTCGAGACGCTGGAGCTGCAGCGGATCATCCCCGTGATGGCGGCGATGCTGGAATACGAGTGGATCACGGGAAAGCGCATAGTGGAACAAGAGGATATCGATGCCACGATGGCTATTCTTGCCCAGATTGACGATCCTTATGGGAGCAATGAGCTTGCTTACTGGCTGACCAAGGCGGGGAGGGAGACGATACCGTTGAAAGAGGTTCATGAGGTTTACCGGCAGGATATGCCCGCCGGGGCATTGAAGGCTGCCATGCTTTGGGAGCAGCTGGGGGCTCCCTACAGACAGGCATTGGCTTTATTCGAAGGCAATGAGGAGGATAAGGTGAATGCGATGACCCTTATGCGTAAGCTGGGCGCCAGCGCCGTCTGTGAAAAAATGAAGCGGGACATGAGGAATTGCGGTATCAGGAGCATTCCCAGGGGAGTCCGGAAATCCACCCAATCCAACCCGGCATTGTTGACGGAGAGAGAGCTGGGGGTGTTGCAGCTGCTGAAAGAAGGGATGCAGAACAAGGAGATCGCGGCGAAGCTGTTCATCTCGGCCAAGACCGTGGATCATCATATTTCGGCGATCCTTTTCAAGTTGGATGCCAGCTCGAGGATGAAGGCGGTACAGGAGGCGATACAGCTCGGGATCATTTGATGTCTGCCCGTTGCACGATGGACCGGAGGTTCGTTAATATAGGGAATCTTTTAATTTAAATAGGGAATGGATTTTCCCTTAGATTGGGAGAATAACCTCAAATTTGTAATAGACCTGAAATCCAAAGCGGGCATGCCCGCCGCACCACAAAAAATGTTTTATGAAAAAGTTCGTTGTCGAAAGAAATCTGCCGGGGGCGGGAAATCTTACGCCTGAAGAGCTGCAGCATATGTCCGAAATCTCCTGCGAGGCAATGAAAAAATTGGGAAAACCATATTTCTGGATACAATCGTTCGTCACCGAGGATAAGATATACTGTATTCATATTGCAGAGAGCGAGGAGGTGATCCGGGAGCATGCCAGACTGGGGAAGTTCCCGGTGCATAGTATTTCGGAGGTGAAGAATATTATTGATCCGTTGACGAGCAATCCTCTTTAGAAAATGAGCGCCCCGAAGGGCGCTTTTTGCTAAAATACAAACAGGCCTTTACCTGACGAACTTCCCGGCGTAGAGGAAAAGCTGTTTTTGACAGCCATCTTGTATTCGTCCATCCTATACCGTCCACTTACAGGCGCTATAAAAGCGGGATCACCGGCGATGTCGATGATCTCCCGGAGGGTTGCGTTTTCCTCCGGAGCAGGAGGCGTAAAGAAATGGCGGTAGATATATGACTCGATGCTAAGGCCATTCAAATACACATCATTATTGTGAAGCTCGAAGCGCTGTTCGCTCAGACCGCCATAAATGATCAGTTTGGCGCGGAAGCCGGCGCTGCGCATCAGGTCTGCCAGCAGGGGACCACCCACCGCATCGATGATGGCGCTGATTCCCTTACCTGTCGTGACCTCCCGGATGCGTGAAGGCACGGAGTCTCTGTCGAGGGAAAGGTCGATGACTACTTCTGCTCCGAATTGGTGGAGATCCAGGGATGGAAGTTTTCTTACGAGAGCGATCACGCGGATGCCTTTACGGGCCGCGAGTTGCATGACCATTAGCGCATTGGCGGAATTTGCAGCAGTGACGGCCACCCATTCTCCGACCTTTGCGTTTGACCCTTCCACCAGGTCCCAGGCTGTGATGAGAGGCATCATCTGCGCCGCCTTTTCCAAAGGGAAGCCGGAAGGTAGTGCGATCACCCATTCTTCAGGAATGGCGGCATATTCGGCCCAGGTGCTGTAATAATTAACGGACACCAGTGTCCCTTCGGCCAGACTTGTGCCGGACCCTCTTTCCATGATGATGCCCGTACCGTAATTGCCTGCCACCTGAGCTGGCAAAGAAGGTTTTTTCGGCTCGGGGTAGAGACTTTGAATAAAAAGAAAATCGCCCTGGTTTATCGGTGCATTGAGCATTTTTACCAATACCTCTCCCGGGCCAGGGACAGGCTTGCTTACTTCGCGGAGCTCCAGCACTTCGGTGGGGAGTCCGATGTTGTCAAAAACGATGGCTTTCATAAAAAGAAGTTATTGTATCAGGAAAATTTTAAGAGTGTCTTTCCGGAGCGGCCGTTCTGGCTGTTTTGTCTCATCGCCTTGCCGAACTCATGCCAGGGAAAGGTCTGAGTCACGGGCAGCTGAAAGGAAGGCTGGCCGATGATGGTGGTCAGCTGTTGGATCATGTCGGCGCGTTGGGTCTTTGTCTGGCCGGATAGGAAAGCTCTTACTCCAAATCCGCGTATTGTGAGGTTCTTGTAGAGTATCTGTCCATTGTTGAACTGTGCGGGCTCGTCCTTTATCCTTCCATAGATGATGAGCCGGCCGAAGGGAGCCATGTTCTGAATGATGGTGGTAAGCAGGGGGCCGCCGATGGTGTCCAGGGCTGTTGGAAGACCTTTGCATTCTGTCGCCTGCTGGATATGATCCGCAAGATGAGGGTCTTCGAGATCGTAAACGAGCGTTGCACCCAATGATTGCAGCTCCGCGGCCTGAGTCATGTCCCTGACAAGCGCAATAATATGTACTCCTTTTTGATTAGCCAGCTGAATGATGATACGCCCCAGGGCAGAGTTGGCGCCGGTGAGCAGCATCCACTCGCCGGCAACAGGAGCAGCCATGTCCAGGAGACCCCAGGCTGAAAAAGGGTTGAGGCTGAATTGCGCCGCCTTGTTCACAGGGAAGTCCGACGGCAGGACTGCCAGTTCCTGCGCTGAGACCAGCACATATTCGGCCCAGGTATTTTTATAAAAGAAAGCTACGAGCGCGCCTTCGGTGATGCCGCTGTCCCGGCCAGCTTTTTCAACGATGCCGGCGGCTTCCAGGCCCGCCGTCTGACCGGGGAATTGAGGTTTGATGCGATAGGACCCCTCAATGAAATAAATATCGGATGGATTGATCGGGGCCGCGAGGATTTTCACCAGTACTTCTTTGTCACCTGGAATGGGCTTTTCCTTGCTGATGATCTGTAATACTTCTTCGGGCGACCCTGTCTTGTCAAATGCGATTGTATTCATATTCCCAGTTTTGAAGGATCAAAGTTATCCGCTTCGTATATTTGTGACAAGTATGCACAATTTGGATATCTACATACCAAATAGATACTAATGTTGAAAATCATGCAAATAAATTTCCTGAAATGCAAAAAATAGCCAGCCAGCAGCAAGCGGAACAATGTTCCGTCGACTACGCTTTTCAGCGGATAGGAGGAAAGTATAAGGCCCGCATCCTTTGGCACTTATCGCATGGTACAAAGCGATATGGGGAGCTGAAGCGGCACCTGCGGGATATCACGCCCAAGATGCTGACACAGGCTCTGCGCGAGCTGGAGTCGGACCAGCTGATAACCCGGCATGTCTATCTTGAAGTACCGCCACGAGTGGAATACAGCCTCGACATCACGGGCAGAGAGCTTGTGCCGGCCATCGAGCTGTTGAGCGGATGGGCCAGAGTGCAAATGAAAAAACGAAATATACCTGCTATGGCTTCTTTTTTGCCGGTGTCGAATAAGGCGGATGATCCACTTCGGGCTGCGGCTCCTCTTTGAGCAGACGCAAACATTCCTGTACCGCACGTGCCAGCTGCGGGTCGATGCCCTTGGAAGCGCTGATGGCGTCGATCTTTTGTTCGATGTCCGGCGCGACCCCTTCATTTTCGGCTATCCATTTATGTTGTATGGGATCGAATATGGCATTGTCCGGCGCTGTCAGGGCTCCACCATCCACCAGGGCATAGTGTACGGAGGACTTTACCAGTCCACCCCAGGTACGGGTACCGATGAGGGGGCCTACTTTCTGATGACGGAATGCCCAGGGGAAGAAGTCTCCGCCGGAGCCGGCAAGCTCGTTGATCAGGAGAACCTTGGGGCCTAATATGCCTGCGGGCAGACGAAAGGCCTTGCCACCGGGTACTTCATTGGTAGCGGCTGCACGCAGACGCCGTACCATCAGGTCGACCATATAATCATCCAGGTAGCCGCCACCGTTGAATCGTTCGTCGATGACAGCTCCTTCTTTGTCCTGCTGTGAAAAAAAGTAGCGGTTGAAGGAGACAAAGCCCGGACCGCCTGTATTGGGCACCCATACATAGCCCAATTTGCCGTTGGAAAGCTCGTCCACTTTTCTTCTGTTGTCCTCAACCCAGGCTCGCTGGAGGAGCGCATCCTCGTTTTGTATGGGCTCGACGCGGATGGTCCAGGCTCCTTCCGCGGAAGGTTGGCTGTTGATGGTGAGCGTTGTCTGTACGCCGACCCGCCCGTCCAGCAGTTGATAGGGGTCTTCAGCGGCTGTCAATTCTTTTCCGTTGATGGAGATGATAAAGTCCCCTTCGGAGATCTTTAACCCGGGCTGGGCCAGCGGAGCGGAAAGACCAGGGTTCCAGCTTTCGGTATTGTATATACGTCCGATGCGCCATCTGCCCTGCCGCGCTGCCAGGTCGGCGCCCAGCACACCTACCCGAACCGTATCGACGGGGGGGAAGTCGCCGCCGAAGACAAAGCTATGTCCAACGGACAACTCGCCTCCCAGCTGATCCAGCAGATAAGTGAGGTCGCTGCGATGCTTTATATATGGTATCTGTGGCGAATAGTAGTCCCAGACCTCCTGCCAGTCCCTGCCATGATGTTCGGGGTCATAGAAATAGTCACGTTCATAACGCCATGCTTCGGTATAGATCTGCCGCCATTCGTCGAGCCTGTTGAGCTCCATGCGTATGTTGATGGCTACTGCTCCTTCGGTGGGGCCGGGTGATTTGGCAGTAGGGACGACTTTCCAGCTGTTGCCTGAGCGCAGCAAGATCTTTTCGCCGTTGGCGGATACGCGGGCGTCGGAGACGCCTTTGGCGAATTCTTCCAGTTTTTTCCCTTCCAGGGTGAATTTGCTCAGGGTCTGACCATTGCGGATGAACAACGAGCCTTTGGGACCGGCGATCATGGTGTTGTATTCGTCTACGGGTATGGGTAAGGGAATGGTGCGGCGTTCGAGGTTGTCAAGATCGATGACAACGGTACTATCCCTGGATGGCGCAGCCTTTTTGGAAGTATCGGTTTTGTCGGGCTCTTCGTCGCTCTTCAGCGGGAAGGGGGCGGGATCGTTCTTACGGAGCACGATCACATAAGCGCCAAAGGTGGGTCTGGCCTGCATGGAGCTGGTATTGGCCCATCCAGATCCCAGTCCGACGTCGGTGCTGGCCAGGAAATACAAATGGCGTCCATCCCTGTCCCATGCGGGTTCTACCGCGTCGGCCATGGGGTCTGTAATAGTTGTGGCTTTACCTGTTGTCAGAGACCAGACCGTGATCCTTCTGAAATTATTGGGAGCTGTCTTTGAATAAGCAAGCCATTTGGAGTCGGGCGACCAGGACGGGCTCATGTTGCCTCTTTCGATATTGGACCCTCCCACGTCGGCAGTGGTTATCTTACCCGTGGCGAGCTCCACAATCCTCACACTTACCTTATTGTCGACAAAGGCGATATACTTGCTATCCGGGGACCATGCGGGTTCCCAGGCCAGTTTGGATTCTCCGATGGAGATCTTGCGCGGAGTGGTCCTTGTTTCCTGGTCTGTAAGATAAAGGGCGTATGCGCCATCCTTGTCGGAGAACCAGGCCAGCTGTTTGCCATCGGGTGACCATAGCGGCTTTCTGTCGGCGGCATCGGAGCTGTTGGTGATGTTCCTGGGGTTGCCATTCTCCACGGGAATGGTAAATATTTCACCACGGGCCTCGAGGATTATTCTCTTGCCCGTGGGAGAGAGGGAAGCGTTGACTGCGCGGGTGGTGACATTTTCCCAATGAGTCTCCGCCCAGGGAAAATCGCCGTGTACAGTGATCTCAATTTGCCGGCTCTGTCCGGAGGAAAGGTCCAGGAGATAGAGCAGTCCGCCCTGTTCGTATGCCAACTCTTTGCCATACCCGCTCAGCCATTTGATATCGCCCACTTTAGAGGTGGTGATCTGTTTTAAGGAAGCATTGGAAGGGTTGTAGGACCAGATGTTCATGATGAAGTCCCTGTCTGAAAGGAAATAGACCTTATCGCCCAGCCATATAGGATGGAGGTCCATGGTGCGATCGTTGGGTATCGGAGTTTCTGCAAGTGTAGTGAGATCCATGATCTGCAGCGGTGTATTTTGGCCTCCGCGATAGTGCCGCCATTCGGAGTCCCACCGTCCTACACGATCCAGCGCTATTTTTTTACCGTCGGAAGAGACGGAGGCGTCGAAGCCCCATGGTGCGGGCAACAGGGTGGAAGGGCCGCCTTTGACGGACACGGACCAGAGCCTGGAATAGCTGACGGGTGCGGTGCCGCGTCCTGTGGTATAGATGACATGCTGACCATCGGGTGTCCATCCTCTTGCGCTGGAACCTGCCGGGTACCAGGTCAGACGGGCAGGGTCTCCTCCTTCGACGGGTACGATATAGACCTGTGCGATGCCTGAACGATTGGAGGTAAAGGCGATCCATTTGCCGTCGGGCGAGAAATGGGGGTCGCTCTCCGTAGCGGCCGTGCTGGTAATACGCCGGGCCTCACCGCCATTCTTATCGGCTACCCATATATCGCCTCCGTATACAAAGGCGAGCTGTGCAGCGCTGAGACTTGGCTGACGCAATAGGCGCGTGCCCTGGGCCAGGGAATGAAGCTGAAGGCTCAATAGTAACAGGGTCGTACACAATGGTTGGATAGCTTTGATGGACATGGCTAAAAAATTAGAGGATCATAAATATAAGCTATTGCTGACAGCGTACAATAGTTGTATCACATTCGGACAGGCCACAGTTTCTGAGTCGAAGTTAGCCGGCTGATCGACAAATGATTATAAATGCGGCACCCCGTTGGCTGGAAATAGTACATGCTAAAGACATATGTAAAGACAGCCTGGCGCAATCTCGTCCGGACCGCAGGCTACAGCACCCTGAATATACTGGGGCTCTCCATCGGTATGGGCGTGGCCCTATTGATCGGCATATGGGTATACGACCAGTATTCTTATGAGAAATTCCTGCCTGATCATGATCGTATCTATCGCGTGTGGCGGAACTTTGACAGCAATGGGGATACACTGACCTTTGCCACCGTTTCTTTAAAGCTCTCGGACGCCTTGCGCAACCAGATACCGGACATTGAATATGTCGCCGAAAGCGATTGGATGGAAGAGCATGGGCTGGTGGTCGGTGATAAAAAATTATATGTAACGGGCGGTATGGTAGCAGGCGATTTTGAAAAAATGTTCCAGTTCCCGTTGCTGAAGGGGAGCTATGAGACGGTGCTGCATGATCCCTATTCCATCGTGCTGACCCAGGCAACAGCCACGGCTTTATTTGGCAATGCCGATCCGATAGGGAAGACCGTACGGTTTGACAACATGAATGAGCTGCGGGTGACGGGTATCTTGCAGGACCTGCCATCCAATACGTCCTTCGACTTCCATTTCCTTGTTCCCTTCCGTTACCTGGAACTGACAGACTTTGATGCACGCAGCGGCAGGGGAGGCAGCTTCCAGGAAAATGGCTTCCAGATATTCGTAAAGCTGAAGCGGGATGCGGACCAGGCGTTTGTGGCTGCGAAGATCCGGAACATCGAGCATACGGAGGCAGGGAATGTAAATGCCATGAACTCTTATGTCATACTGCAACCGATGGATCGCTGGCATTTGTATGGCAAGTTCGAGAATGGGAAGGACGGTCCCGGATTTTTAGTGTATGTCCGGCTGTTCGGCATTATCGGGATACTGGTGCTGCTGATAGCCTGTATCAATTTTATCAACCTGACCACTGCACGGAGTGAGAAAAGAGCCAGAGAAGTAGGGGTGCGAAAGGCCATCGGTTCCAGCCGCAAGGATCTGATCTTCCAGTTCCTGATGGAATCTTTTCTGCTGACCTTTATCGCCTTCCTTGTTTCGCTGATGATGGTGGAAATAGGCCGGAGCCCTTTCAATGCCCTGACGGGGGAGCATGTTAGTATCCCTTATTCCAAACCAATGTTCTGGCTGGTGATGCTGGCTTTTGTCCTTGTCACGGCCTTGATTGCGGGCAGCCGGCCAGCCTTTTACCTTTCCTCCTTCCAGCCGGTAAAGGTCTTAAAAGGAGCTCTTCAGATCGGACGGGCGCGATCGCTGCCAAGAAAAGTGCTGGTGGTGGTACAATTTACCTGTTCCATCGCCTTTGTCATCAGCACGATCATCATCTATCGCCAGATACAATATGCGAAGGACCGGCCGAATGGTTATGACCTCAACAGAGTATTGAGCACCCACAAAACGGTGGACCTGGAAAAAGACTATCCAGCACTGAAAAACGAATTGCTGGAAAAGGGGATCGTTTCCAACATCACTACCTGTACCAGCCCCGCCACGGGGGTCTGGTGGAATACGAATATCGAGTACTGGCCGGGCAAGCATCCCGGCGAGACGGTGGAGATGGGGACTCTGTATATAGACGATGATTTTCTCAAGACCGTGGGAATGACCCTGAAGGAAGGCCGGAATTTTGCCACCAGGAATGATACAACGGACGTCCTCTTCAACGAGACAGCCATTAACCGGCTGCGGATCAAGGACCCGCTGAACCAGGTGATCTCCTGGCAAGGAAAGAATTACAGGATCATCGGGGTGGTCGGAGATGCGTTGCAGATATCTCCCTTCGAGCATGCCCTTCCGACCATGTTCTTTTGCAAGCCCAATGTGCAGAATTTCCTGATCTATCGGCTGGCGCCCAACATCAGGACACAGGATGCGCTGACGCAGCTGTCGGCGGTTTTTAGCAAGTACAACCCCGCCGTGCCCTATCAATACAGGTTCGAGGATGAGAACTATGCGGCCAAGTTCAGGCTGGAAGTGCTGGTGGGCAAGCTGTCCGGGTTGTTTGCCGGGTTGGCCATCTTTATTTCCTGTCTGGGATTACTGGGACTGGCAGCTTATGTGGCGGAGCGACGGACAAAGGAGATCAGCATCCGGAAGGTATTGGGTGCATCGGTGTCGCAGGTATGGCTGTTATTGTCAAAGGATTTTTTGCTGCTGGTGCTTATCAGCTGTGTCATTGCCTCGCCGCTGACATTCTATTTTCTGCACAGCTGGCTGATGAAATATGAATATCGTGTTCCCATCGGGGCGGGTGTATTTATTATAGCGGCCGTTCTGGCGATGTTCCTCACCATCATTACCATCAGCTTCCAGGCCATACGGGCGGCGATGGTCAATCCTGCGGAAAAACTGCGATCGGAATAGACATGGGGCCAAAAGATTTACTTCGTATATTAGCCAGATATGCAAAAACCTATCTATTTATTCCTGCTGCTCCTTTTCCCGGCATGTTTGTTCGCTCAGTCCCAACCAGACTCATCTATTAAGCTGGATACCTTCAAGGGCCTTCCCAAAGAGATTGATGGGTGTGGAGAGACCTTTTCATACAAGGATACTCCTCTTAAAGAGGAAAAATATATATGGATCACCAACCTGCAGGGGTTGGGTATGATCAGGGTGGGTGGGAAGTTGGTCCATCTACACAGGGTCAGTGAGACTACATCGGGAAAGAACCATAAAGAAGTTTATAAAGGGGGAGGGTATGTCATCGTAGTGAAGACGAAAGAGGTCAAGCAGATCGATGAAGAAACATTTGAGACAGGCACCCTTGAGATAAGCTTTGGAGGCAAGGTCGCCACATTTGTCATTCATGGATCCGGTGGTTGCTAACTAAGGGCGAGAGACCTAATGTCCGATCAGGGGATCGTGGTATCTCCCTTTCTCTTTTCCGACACGGGTATAAAAGCCCCGTCAAGGTAATCCAGCTTCATCAAAAAAGTCTTTTTGACGGAACTATTCCAGAACACGAGCCCGAAAGGCATTCCCACGGCCATTCTGCTGATCGCCCAGACTGCGAATAAGCCGGCGCTGGCAAAGTTGGTCCCTGAAACTTTTATCTTGCCGATGTAAAAGAAGTCGGTCCCTTTCTTAACAAGAGAGTAATAACCATAGGATGTCGATAGATAGATCTTGCCGCGGCGGGCAACCGCATATACCTCATCCGGCTCCAGATTTTTGTTAGGCTGTGCGGGTGTATTGGCATTCACTCCAATGACATTGTCCCCGTCCGTCTGGGTGACGAATGCGGTATAACTGGGCCGGGCAGCAGAAAAAGCGGCGAAGTCCTTATAAACGCCGTCCGGAAGGCTGTCCAGCTTGTAGAGAGGAATGTTCTTTTTCTCCATTTCGTCAATATCCCTGATATCATCCATGGCAAGATAGTCAGTATTGCCTGTCTCCAGGTGCAGGCTGTTATACAGGAAGCGGCAGAAGATGCTGTCGCTGGCGGCAAAGAGACGTTTCTGCAGGCTGCTTTTAAAGATAGTGCCAAAGTTGATATCCAGCAAGGTGTCCAGAACGGCCAGCTTTTGATAGCTATTCTCGCTGCGGACATACAGGTAGGCTCTGATAAACGAACCGCCTTTATGGGAGAAGCTGGTAGGAAGATCGAAGAAGCTGAACCGCCGCAGCTGTATCAGCAGCTCCGCATCGCGGGCCGTCGAATCTGTCATGTCATGCAGCAGCCTGCTGAATTGTTCGCCCAAAGGACGTGCGGGCATAACGATCTTATCAAAAGCTGTCTTTGTGGCAATAATGCCCAGGTTGGAAGTATCATCTCTGGAGTCGATGAATTGGATACGCCGGTACAGGCTATGGGAAACTTTCATGGCAGGCGTAGTGAGTGCGAAGCGCACCGTGTCTGGCCTGGCCGGAGTGACGATGTCTTCATCCTGGGCTTGTACGGTGAAATATAGCAGACTTGCAGCTATAAAGAGGGTCCAGTTTCTGAGCATTGCAGGGGGTGGGATGAGGGTTAGACGACAAAGATATTACTTTGTATCTTTAGCGCCAACCATTCGCATGACAGGCACTACTCCATCTACAAAAGCTTCCACCGAGGTCCTGGCAGGTATCTCTACTTTTCTGGCCGCCAGCTATATTATTGTGGTCAACCCTTCCATATTAAGCCAGACGGGCATGCCTTTCTCCGCTGTGCTGACGGCTACGGTGCTGGTGTCCTTTTTTAGCAGCCTGATGATGGGATTGTATGCGCGGAACCCCATCCTGGTGGCGCCCGGCATGGGACTGAATGCCTTTTTTACCTTTTCGGCGGTGCTGGGTATGAAGGTGCCCTGGCAGGTGGCGTTGGGAGCTGTCTTTTGGTCAGGCATTTTCTTTCTTCTTCTATCCGTCTTCAACATACGCACCTATATCGTCCGCGCCATCCCTCGTCCATTACGGTATGGCATTGCCGCAGGCATCGGCCTTTTCATATCCCTTATCGGGCTGGCGAAAGCCCAAATGATCACAGCCCATCCTGCGACCATGGTGGGTATGGGTAAGCTGACGCCGGCCTTGCTGACATTTATAGTTGGGCTGTTTATCATGGCAGGACTTGTGCTCAGGAAAGTAAAAGGGGGTATTTTATTGGGTATCCTGATCACTACCGTACTGGCATGGCCGTTAGGCCGCTGGTGGGGGGATGAGATGCTGGTCAGCGGGAAGGAGATCTTTTCGACCCCGGACTTTAGTCTGCTCTTTAAGCTGGACCTGGTGCATTCCCTGCAATGGTCGGTGGCGCCCGTGATCTTTTCCTTTGTCTTTACGGATATGTTCGACAGTCTTTCCACTTTTGTCGGGCTGGCAGAGGCGGCCGATCTGCTGGATGCGGATGGAGAGCCGAGGAATGTGCAGCGAAGCCTGATCACGGATGCCGTATCTACGGTACTGGCGGGGTTGACAGGCTCCAGTCCCGGGACGGCGTATATCGAGAGCGCCGTGGGTATCGAGTCGGGAGGGCGCACCGGGTTGACTGCCGTGACCGCAGGGCTGCTGTTCCTGCCTTTTTTATTTTTAGCTCCTCTTTTATCCAGGGTGCCATTCATTGCTACGGCGCCGGCGCTGGTGCTGGTGGGGGTATTTATGATACGGCCGGTGGTAAAGATCAATTGGACGCAGCTGGATGAGGCCATACCCGCCTTTATCGCGATGGTGCTGATACCATTCACCTACTCCATTACCCAGGGCATTGTCTGGGGTTTCCTCAGCTGGACCCTGCTGCAGGTAATGGCGGGCAAGGCGCGCAGGATCAGCCCGGCGTTGTGGGTGATCGATATTTTTTCAATACTGGCATTGATAATACAATAAGACAAACATGATACGGATCTTTCTTACATTGGTAGTTTTTGTTCTGGCAGGTAATGTTCAGGCGCAGGTGACGGCTATACTGGGAGCATTCAGGGACGAGGTAGACCTGGTGGTGGGCCAGGTACAGGATAAAAAAGAGGTGGTGATACAGCAGATAAAATTCACAGAAGGCACGCTGAAGGGGCGTAAGGTCGTGGTGGCGTTATGTGGTGTCGGGAAGGTAAATGCTGCTATTACCAGCACCTTGTTATTGGAGCATTTTCATCCTTCGGAATTGATCTTTACTGGTATTGCCGGCGCGGTAGATCCGGAGCTATCGCAGGGCGATCTGGTCATTGGAGTGGAGGTAGGGTATCATGATTATGGGGCTTTAAGGCCGGACAGCCTGGAGCGGTGGCGTACGCGCAATCCCATCACGAATGAACAGAACCCTTTGTATTTCCCTTCCGATGCCCGGCTGGTGCAGCTGGCGTATACCGTATCGCAGACCATGAAGCTGGAAAGGACGGGAGGAAGTGACAGTATGGCTCCCAGGGTCGTCAGGGGACGTATTATCACGGGGGATGAATTCATCTCTTCCCAGGCGGCCACGGCCCGTCTGTATAAGCAGCTGGGAGCGTCGGCTACGGAGATGGAGGGGGCTGCGGTGGCGCAGGTGTGCTGGCAGCAGAAAGTGCCTTTTGTCGTGATCCGCAGCATGAGCGATAAGGGGGGCAATAATGCGCATATGGATATGGATGCCTTTTATCACATTGCGGCGCGTAATTCCGCCAGCCTGGTAGTCAATATGGTGGGGAAGCTGGCCAGATAGCGAATTTTTCCGACCTGCACCATATGATATCTTTCGCATCGATGAAATCACAGCCCATGTGGAGGGCACGATGGAGGTGATGGGAAAAACTATTCCGGTGACTATTGAAATGACAGTAAAATTGAATGGCCGCCCATTGAAATGAATTCTGTAACTTCCCGGTATTCATTACATTCAGCTACCAAACGACTGTCACATGACTTTGAAAAGAAGAGAATTTATCCTCACGGCGGGCAGGGCTGCAGCCGGTACAGCCGCTGCCTATGGGCTATTCGCCTTTGCCCCTCATCCCGGTACAGCAATAAGCGCCTATCTGGACAACCTTGAGCCCATGACAGGCGATGTCGCCCCGATCACGCTCGAGGAGCGATTGGCCCGTATCGAAAAGGCCCGGAAGCTGATGGTGGAGAATAAGATCGAGGCGCTGCTGCTGGACTGCGGGACCTCCCTGCAATATTTTACGGGTGTCAGCTGGTGGGCCAGCGAAAGGACCATGGTGGCCGTCATTCCTGCCCGGGGAGATGTCAAATATGTCGGTCCTGCCTTTGAGGCGGAGCGGCTGCGGGAATTGATCAAAATAGGTACGGACATCCGTGTATGGGAAGAGCATGAAAGTCCCTATAAGCAGATAGCGAATGTATTAAAGGATATGGGCATCCGCAGTGGGAACATCGGGATCGAGGAGCGGCTGCGGTTCTTTATATTCGATGGGGTAAGGAAGGAGGCGGCCCATCTCAATTATGTCAGCGGTGATCCGGTGACCATGAATTGCCGGCTGATCAAGTCTCCTGCGGAGATCGCCTTGATGAAGAAGGCCAGCGATATTACCATTGCCGCCTATAAGGCGGGGGTGGCATTGCTGCATGAGGGGATGACACCAGGGGATTTCGGGTCCATTACGGCAGATGCGCATTCGAGACTGGGTGCGGCAGGCGAGATAGGGGTGAATTTTGGACAGGCGTCCGCCTTTCCCCATGGGAGTATTCAGCCCCAGCATCTGAAAAAAGGGGATATTGTGCTGATGGATGGGGGATGCAAGGTGGAGGGGTATTCGTCCGACATCAGCCGGACCATTGTATTTGGTGCGGAGCCTACGAAGCGGCAACGGGAGGTCTGGGACATCGAGAAAAGGTCGCAGGCGGCGGGTTTTGCCGCGGCCAGGATAGGGGAGCCCTGTGAAAATGTGGATAAGGCCGCCCGGAAAGTGCTGACCGATGCGGGGTTTGGGCCGGGGTATAAGATACCTGGCTGTCCGCACCGGACGGGACATGGTATTGGGATGGATGGCCATGAATGGGGAAATATGGTGTTAGGCAACAGGCAACCCTTGCAGCCTGGGATGTGTTTTAGTATAGAGCCAACCATTGCCATATATGGCGAATTCGGCATCAGGCTGGAGGATTGTGCTTATATGACGGAGGATGGCCCCCGGTGGTTTTCGGAGCCAAGCCCCTCTATCGATCAGCCATTTGCGTAGCCGGATCGATGTTTTAGGCATGGTATGCGCTATGTGGAGAAATTTCCTTAAATTCAATCCGTATAAGCCAGACCTAAACATCTCCAATATTCGTAAAAAGCTTCTGTCCGGGCCCTGATATGGATGGCAACTAAATAACTATTATTTTTTTCACTGCTAAAATGAGATTGAACATGAAAAGTTTCACCCGGCTAGCTGTTTGTGCTATCACTATAGCAACTGTAAGTATCATTTCCTGTAAAAAAGGCGACACCGGACCAGCGGGACCGGCAGGACCTGCGGGCGCTCAGGGAGCACAAGGTGTTCAGGGGGTAGCGGGACCCTCCGGACAGTCAGGCAATGCCAATGTAATGCAATACATCTATTTCGCGGATGCCAGCGGCATCGACCTCACCGGACCTGCGCCTAACCAAAATAAGTTCGGTCTTTTGATCGATGCCTCGAACGACACCCTGGAAAATTGCGCCTGGTTTATGTACCTGCACAGGGACGGAGCCTGGTTTGGCATTCCCGGCGCCGGTGAAGGCGATACAAGCACGTACAGCTTTTTTTACGGATATATAAGCAATGCATTAGATACCGCCATCTTCCTTGCAAGCAGGACCTCAGGTCCCGGCGAAGTATTCGATGCCATGAAGGTGGTGCGGATCCTGGTCAGCGGCACCGTTACCAACAGTACGGGCGGCTCCGGCAACAGGCGCGGTCTGCCCAATATCGACTTTTCCAACTACGAAGAGGTCAAGAAGTATTATAACCTCCAATAAAATCGTTACATGAGTTTAGGAAGTGGTGCTTCTTAACGGAGGCGCCACTTTTCCATTCATTCATCAAAACTGCTGTCAGCTTATGAACACGGTGAGAGCGACTTTTCTATTTTTATTATTGTGGTGCCTTCATGTGGCGGGGCAGTCATCCGGCGGGCCGGTGAAAGTGCATGTTTCCGATGAGGCGGGTCAGCCGTTGGCGGGCATTACTGTGCAGGTGAAGGGAACGCCCCGAAAGTATGTTACGGGTACGGATGGGAATCTGACCATCAACAATGTCCCTGCCGGCGCGGTGCTTGTTTTTTCGGGGGTCAACGTCGAGGATGTCGAGCTGGCGGTGAATGGTAAGGCGGAATTGACGGCCCGTCTGAAGCGGAAGGTAGCGGCGCTGGAAGATGTTGTCGTGACGGGTTTCCAACGCATAGACCGTAAAAAGTTCACGGGTTCGGCAGTGACGGTAAAGGCGGACAGTATCAAGCTCGACGGTGTCACCGATATCAGCAGGATGCTGGAAGGCCGTGCGGCAGGTGTCAGCATACAAAATGTGTCCGGTACTTTTGGCGCGGCGCCCAAGGTGCGTATCCGCGGCGCCACCTCCATCAACGGGGAGAACAAGCCCCTGTGGGTCGTTGATGGGGTCGTGCTGGAGGATATCGTCAATGTCTCGAATGAGCAGCTGACCAGCGGCGATGCCAGCACCTTGCTGGGTTCTTCGGTGGCCGGATTGAACATCAACGATATCGAGACCTTCGACATATTGAAGGACGCCTCTGCCGCGGCGGTATATGGAGCGCGGGCCATGAATGGCGTCATCGTCATCACCACCAAAAAAGGAAAATCAGGCACGCCCGCCATCTCTTATACGGGTAATTTCGGCGTTCAGCTAAAACCGTCCTATACTTCGTATGATATCATGAACTCGGCGGACCAGATGTCCGTAAATGCGGAACTGGAGCGGAAGGGTATCATTGTCTATCCCCAGCTCGTGAATGCTTCCAGCTCCGGGATCTATGGCGAGCTGGCCAGGCTGCTGCAATACCCCGATGCCAATGGCAACTTCGCCGTGGAGAATACGCCCGAAGGAAGACAGGCCTGGCTGATGAAATATGCCAATATCAATACCAATTGGTTCAAGCTGCTATTCCGGAACTCGGTGAACCAGCAGCATACGCTGTCCATCACATCGGGTAATGAAAAAGCGCAGTCCTATATCTCCACCAGCTTCTTCACCGACCCCGGATGGTCGGTTGCGGACAAGGTAAAGAGCTATACGCTGAACTTCCGCCAGGACTATACGATGAACAGCCGTCTGTCCTTTGGCTTCCTCGCCGGCGGTAATGTCCGTCAGCAGCAGACGGCCGGTACGGAGAACAGGACCTCCGACCCGCTGATAGGCGCCTATTCCAGGGATTTCGATATCAACCCTTTCAGCTATGCTTTGAATATCTCCCGTACGCTGCCGGCCTATAACGCGGACGGCTCGTATAATTTTTCCACTCAGAATTATGCGCCTTTCAATATTCTCTACGAGCTGAAGAATAACTATACCAAACTGAATGTGCTGGATGGAAGGCTACAGGGCAGATTGTCCTATAAGCTCACCCCTCATATCACTTATGATTTTACGGGCGCACTTCGCTATGTCAAGACGACGGAAGAGCACGATGTACTGGAGAACAGCAATGAAGCCAATGCTTATCGCGTGGGCGATCCCAATCAGCCGGGCTATAACAGTATTATCAATGCCGCCAATCCCTTCCTGTACCAGGACCCTACGCTGCCCTTCAACCAGGCGGTGTCGGTGCTGCCCTATGGCGGCTTTTACAAGCGGACGGACAGGACGCTGGTCAACTATACCTTCCGGAATACGATCAGCTATAATGAGACCTTCGACGATAGAAGGCACTCGATAACAGCGCTGCTGGGGCAGGAGTACCGGTCAGTGGATCGTCAGACCGCCAATGATGTAGGCGTCGGCTACCAGTACAATACGGGGGGAACTCCTTTTGTCAACTATCTTTTCTTTAAGAAGATGGTGGAGAGCAATGATACTTATTACGGCATGTTCAACGAGTACGAACGCGCCGCGGCATTTTTTGCCAATGCACAGTATACCTACAACAATAAATATACGGTGATGGGTACTGTCAGGGCCGATGGTTCCAACAGGATGGGTAATTCCACCCACGCCCGCTGGCTTCCTACATGGACTGCGGCAGGCGTCTGGAACATAGACCAGGAGCAGTTCCTGGAAGGGGTGAGGCCGACATTGAGCCACCTGATGCTGAAGTCCAGCTATGGATTGAATGCCAGCGTCGGCAATGCCATCAACAGCACCACTATCCTCAGATCGCAGATCACCAACCGGCAGTATCAGCAGGACCAGCAGACGTCCATCACTATCCAGGACCTTAAGAATGGAGACCTGACCTGGGAAAAGAAATATGAGCTGAATGTGGGCGTGGATGCGGGATTCTTTAATGAAAGGATGGGTCTTACTGTAGACTGGTACGATCGCAAGAGCTTTGATCTCATCGGGCTGATACGTACTTCGGGCATTGGCGGAGAGGTTTACCAATATGCCAACTATGCCGATATGAAGTCCCATGGTCTGGATATATCGTTGACGGGAAGGATACTCGTGAATAAGGAATGGAATATCTCCAGCACGCTGAACTTTGGATGGAATGTAACCAGGATCACCAATCTCAGAAGCACGCCGAACATCTGGCAGCTGGTGGGTGAAGGCGGCGGAGCACAGCAGGGATTCCCGGTACGGGGTCTTTTCTCTATCGCCAACAGGGGGCTGGACCCGTATTATGGCTATCCTCTGTTCCTCAACGACAGCGGCAACGTCAGTCCCCGGGTGAATCTGCAAAGCACGAATACCAAGTATCTGAAATATGAAGGGCCTGCCGATCCGACCATTACCGGCGGCTGGTCGAACTCATTCCGGTACAGGGATTTTTCGCTGAATGTGCTGGTCACATATCAGGCGGGCAGCAAGGTAAGGCTTCGTCCAGTCTATGGTACCTATTATTCGGACATGTTTGCGCTGCCCAATGAGTTTAAAAAGAGATGGGAATTGCCGGGTGATGAAAAGCTGACGAACATACCTTCCGTGGCCATGTTCACGCAGGCAGGCTATCAGCTGCAGCAGCAGTCGGCCTACCCATATAACAATTACAACTATTCCAGCGATAGGGTGGCGGATGGAGGCTTTGTACGGCTGAAGGCGGTGACCTTCTCCTACCTGCTGCCTGCGCCGCTGATGACGCGGATAGGTATGCGGAGTGGATCGCTGTCCGTCACCGGGAATAATTTATGGCTGATCTATTCCGACAGCCGGCTGCATGGCCAGGACCCTGAGTTCTATGGGTCGGGCGGGGTAGCGTTACCGGTGAACAAACAGATAACTTTTTCACTAAAACTCGGGATCTGATCAAAATACTTGTGTTATGAACAGAAAAGTTTTTTATTTATTGATTTGGTGCCCGGGGCTTTGCCTGATGAGCTGTAACAAGCAGCTGGACAAGCTTCCCGACAACCGGGCCGTCATTACTACGGTGGACCAGGTGACGCAGCTGCTCGTAGCGGCCTATCCCCATGCAAACTATATCCCTTTTATGGAGCCGATGAGCGACAATGCGGAGGATAAGGGAACGGCGCCCGCCACGGCTGATCCGGAGTCGTACCAGATCAATTCGCAGTCATACCGATTCGAGGATGTCACCAGCGTACGATTTGACAGCCCTATAGCGTATTGGGATAGCTGTTACAGGGCCATTGCCACGGCCAATCAGGCGCTGACCTATTGTAACGGGGCGGACTCGGCCAATTTTGCCGCACAAAAGGGCGAGGCGTTGGTATGCCGGGCCTATGCCCATTTTATGCTGGTATGTCTTTTTGCCAAGCCGTATGATCCGACCACCAGCGCCTCCGACCCCGGTATTCCTTATGTGACCCAGCCACAAGGTTCGGTATTCCAGAAGTATGAGCGGGGTACTGTAGCAACCGTCTATAGCAATATCGAGAGCGATCTGACCCGCGGCCTGGCCCTTATCCAGGATAAGATCTATGGCACGGCGCCGAAGTTCCATTTTACATTGCAGGCGGCGCATGCTTTTGCGGCGAGGTTCTATCTTTTCAAAAGAGATTATGCACAGGTGATCGCTCATGCCTCAGCGGTATTTGGCACCAGCAACCCTGCCACGCTGATCAGGGACCAGGTCGACGACTACGCCAACCTGCAGTATCAGCAGCTGGCGATCAAATATGTCTCTTCTTCCAATTCCGCCAATATTCTTTTGCAGGAGGCGCAGAGCGCCTATTTCGACAGCTATGCGCAGTACCGGTATGGCTATGGACAGGGATGGAATGTCAATTTCTTCAATGCGCCGAATGTTACGGGAGGAGATATCGGCATCATCACTTATGGGGCTACGCCGCAGGTGTTCAACTTCCCGAAATGGAGCCCTTACACCGTGGGGAATGCTTCCAATGGGGTCCGGTATGGACTGATGCCGCTGTTCAGCATGGAGGAAGTGCTGATGAACAGGGCAGAGGCCTATGCATGGACATCGAATAATGCGGCGGCGCTGGCGGATCTGAATGCCTGGGTGAGCAAGAACATCAAGAATTACAATCCGGGGACCCATAATGTCACGGTGACAAGGGCATCCAACTTCTATGGGCTGCCCGCAAACTTTGCCCTTATCCAGACGGCCCTGGATTTTAAGCGATTCACCTATTTCCAGGAAGGGATCCGGTGGCTGGATAATATACGGCTGGGTATGACGATATACCGATTCAACGGATCGGATTTTTCCACACCGATAGCTTCTATTCCTCCGGGTGACAACAGAAGGGTATTGCAGCTGCCGCCGGAAGCTATTGCCGACGGACTTGAACCTAATCCAAAATAAAAATTATCGATCATGCGACTGATATCAAAGATATTACCCTCAAGAATATTAATTGTGCCGTGTATAGGCATCCTGGCTGGCATGACATCTTGCAAGAAGGATAATTTCGCCCCCCTCACTACGCCTCCCGTGGGATTGGGCGGTGACGACTGGAAGCAGGACAGCATCGATGTATTCATTCACGATAGCCTTACGGTGCCCTATAATGTGGCCGTCTATTACAAGTGGGAGCCGGGGATGCTGGATTTTCCCAGCGACATCACGCCGCCCGACGCTGCGAAGGTAATACCCGTACTAAAGGCCCTGCTGAACGTAGCCTATGCCCCTTATAATATCCAGACGGGGAGCAATGTTTTTCTGAGACGTTATCTACCCAAGGCGCTGGAGCTGGCCGGCAGCGCCGAATATCTTCCGAATGGCGCCATTTTCCTGGGACAGGCGGAGGGCGGCACGGCTATGCTTCTCTATCAGGTGAACTACTACAGCCGGAAAAAGGCCGATTCGAACGCTTTCAAACAGATGATGCATACCATGCACCACGAGTTCGGGCATATCCTCAACCAGAACGTATTGTATCCCGTCTCGTTCAAGACCATCTCCACCGGCTATACGGGCAACTGGTACAATATATCCGATGCGGATGCGCGGCAGCTGGGTTTTATTACCGCCTATGCGCAGGCCGCCCCCGACGAGGACTTCGTGGAAATGGTCAGCAGCATGTTGTCAGGGGGGCCAAACGGCCCATCGGGAGGGTATGATGAATACGAGGCTTTACTGAGCCAGACCGGAGGGCCTTCTTCCCCGGGGTATCAGACCATCAAACAAAAGGAAGCCGTTATCGTCGACTATTTCAAAC
>Ga0105239_10000736_pt1 | contig 46509 bp, 44 predicted proteins | sample KBSC44metaG_FD_92761 | JGI IMG/M metagenome (GOLD analysis project Ga0105239, IMG submission 92761) | Corn rhizosphere microbial communities from Kellogg Biological Station, Michigan, USA - KBS C4-4 metaG | ecosystem: Host-associated > Plants > Roots > Rhizosphere > Soil | place: Michigan, USA...
CCAGATAATAGTCGCGCGAGCTTCTGGACTTGTCGTTTTGTCTAGGTTTCGCGCCAGTCTTACCACTGTCTTCCGGTGAGAGGTTGGATCTTGCTGGATCAGGTGTCGGATGACAGTGAGAACCTCAGATACCAGAACATTATCAAAGCTCGAGATTTGGTTCAACAGTACCCGGAAGCATCGGTGAGCATTGTCCGGATCAGCCTGTGCGCAACGTCCTATTGCTTTGACCGACTCCTGGATCATTTCAATGTTTGTACTGTGAGAAAAGTGCTCTAGCTCGCTCAGAATAATCGATTTGAGATGCAAGGCTGTGTGAGGGAAGACGATGGTCAACAGTTCGATTTTTAGCTTCCAGATTTGAGGTGGATCATGTGCCCGAAGCAGGAAGTGCGAAGTATACGGAGCAAAGAGTTGAGGCACAGACAGTGAGACCAAGACAATGTTACAGAGGGCGACCTCCTCTACTTCCGGCGGGCCATTCAGTAGTCCGGTCAAAGGTCCCACGGCTTGTTTGAGGTGTTCCGTCGTGCCTAGGTATAAGAAGCAACTGGTTACGGAGATGATCACAGCGGTGCTCCGGCTATGCAAAAGATTTTGACAAGCTTTCAAGAATAGCTCCAGGTCTGGGTCGGTCGCGCGGATTACCTCACCGGTTTCAATTTCCTCATCTGGTTCATCATCATAAAAGCCTTTCTTGTTGACTTTGGTGACCCTATGGGTCTTCTGAGGGAAACATTGGCGACTGTAGGATAAAAGAAGCCTCAACGTTGCAAGCTGGCTCCACTCATCCATATCGACAAGCTTTTTCACCAGGCTCCGGTAGTGTTTGTGGATTAGGTCGATACGATCTGGACATAGTTGTAGAAATGTCTGCACGGCAGGCCCAACGACGAAGTACTGCCTGTCGCCGAGCAGTGTGGATAGGTATTCTAGTAGTTGTGGTAGCGTGTTTGGGTCAAGGTTATAGCACTTCGGAATAGCCAGGGCAGCCGCTTTCCTCACGTGCGGACTCATATCACCTACGCCACGTTTGATGGCCAGTGATACGATCTGGCTGATGACCGGGACTCGCATGCCTGACATTGTCCGGAGCGCCAGCGCGCGAACCTGTGGGTTCTGATCCGTCAAGGACTTTTGAATTGCATTGACCGAGAGCAAAGCCAAGTCGGGGTCAGACTCGGCATAGTGAAGTAAGTAGATATAGACGAGTTTCTTGATCTCAATGTTGGGATTGGCGACATTTTTGACCACAGATGAGAAGTATGGCAAACATGGCTTGTTCTGATAGATCATCTGAACACGGTTTAGTCAGGCTTTCTGTGTGTTTCATGGGGACAAAGCCGAAGCGGAGCTCATTACAGAAATCACTCTCTTCAGCCCTTCTAGGATATCACGGTCACTCCGGCTGTCAAGAAACCCCTTCAGCTTCGCAAAGGGGAGACTGCGAGAGGACGAGCCTCCTCCCTTTAGAGCCTTCGATAATCCAATGGCCTGAACCGCTTCAACAGTCAGGTCCCTCGCTGAAAGTTTGTCAGTATAATGGAGCCATGTGGGATCCATTTTGGGGACTCACTAGGTTCCATCAAGGACGAAACACGCGACAGCGACTCCATCTTGCCCAAAGAAATCGATGGTCAGCTTTGTGTGACCATAATGTTGTGGCAATACAAAGTGGCGTATGCCTGGGGCGGGGTGAAAGACATGTGTTGTCAAATGCCAAGACATATTTTATTCCGCGCCACAGATGACGCTGCTTTATACGTGCACGTGCTCAGTCTCTCGAGGTTGACCCTAACACCACCCGAGAAATAATTCTGGCAGTCAGTCATGTGAAATTCGGATTATCTGAACAGTCCGCTCAATGCCTCTTTTTCATCAACCCAACTTCTTCATACATAGTAAGTACATGTAGTTCCAAGGATTCAGCCTGACTAGTTTAATGCTTGAATGGCTCTTGAATGTTATTGTTCAACCTGACTGTTTCGATTGATCTGAACAAGCTCTGCTTAGTCAGGTCCTTCTTGATTGAATCAACCATTGGTGGACTTAGAGTCATTTTTACCGAGTCGGCCGACATCGTCAATTAAACCAGGGTGCTCATTGGCTGAAATCAGACGAACACCATTGACCTCCAGACTCGGCGGTAGTTCTCAGCCTCAAATTTGGGCCATTGTGTTGCTGCAGTTTTCATTTATTCCCCAGCTTCTTCTTCTGTAAATATCGTGGTCGGCCGACCCTTGTCTACCCCGCGGATCAATCGAGATTGGATTTTATGTCCCACAGGGAACCAGAGCATCGATGCCTCAATCATGGGCATTATGGATAGCATGGCTTTGCTCCTCGTCCCACGGGACGACGGGTTGTCGGTAGTAAATCTGGTAACAAAAGCCAGCTGGGCACCAAACCCTTTCTTCTCGTATCCAGATGAACTCCGTACCTCTCGAAAGATTTAGTCTGGATACACCCAGTCCTGTGCCCCACGATATGCCTCGTCCAGAGTGCATTCATTACCACTCCATACAAAACATATAAGATACTCGGTGGTTGTGACAGACTCCAATGATGAATATTCCAACGAGCAACTAAATTCTGCAGAGTACACGCAGCTACCTGCTTCTCGAATTGTTGTTGTCCCTTCCCTGTTCAAATATTTTTGCCTCCATTCCAGAATCCTGCACTTAAATGCGCATTATGAGGCCCGAGAGCGCAATAGCCTCCGTTGGCGGTGACGAGAAGGAGGATAGTCGTGCAGAAGAGCTCGAACAGACGTTTGACAGCAACGTTGTCTATGATCTCGCCGAGCTAGAACCAGAAGTTCATTTGCGAACCTACCTGGCTGTTGCTTCTATGATAGTAATCAATTTCGTCCAAGTCCTGGCTTTGCAAGGACCGCCAACAGCGGTACGTGTCGCTCACTGCTCGCTGGGTGCAAGCGATATATGACTGATGGTCCTCAGCTCAATTATATCGGGAATGACCTCGGACATGCGGAAGCACAGACGTGGGTTCCCAATGCCCTTTCACTTGTTCAAGCCGTTATTACGCCTTTGCTATCCTCGGCCTCAGACGTTTATCAGACGCGGAAGCAGATTATGGTTGCCTCATACATCCTGTCGTTCATCGGTTGTGGCATCGCAGCCGGGGCCAGGAGCATGTATATGCTCATCGGTGGGCAGGCGGTCATAGGTGTAGGCTTTCTCATGTGTCGCCTTGGTATACACTGTCCCAAGTGAGATCTTGCCGAGAAAATGGAGACCAAGTAAGCCCCGATCTCAAGAATTCCGAGTCAACTACTTACTAGGATGATCGATCATAGTGGCACAGGCGAGTATCAACTTTGCAGCCAGCACCGGTGCTTGTGCTGGTCCACTGATTATTGGTGGCTTGAACAAGAGAAATCCAGAGAATGGATGGTGATACTTCTTCGTAGGTTGATTCTTCGGGGTGCTGGTGACAAGGACTCCAGGATCGTCCCCTCTAATACACATAGCAAACTTTCTGATTCTCAATGTAGTGGATTCAGATGGGACTTTGGGGCCTGGCGGCTCTGGGCATGTTTTTATCTTACCGTCCTCTTCCCTGACACACTCGATTGGACCACCTCTCTTTCTGGCAAAAGTTAGGCCACATTGATATTGCTGGAGGCGCCATGCTCGCATTTGCGTTGACCTTGCTTCTGACAGCTCTGAACCTGGGAGGGGGACTATATGCTTGGACGAATGCTCATGTCATTACAACTCTGTACATTGGTCTTGTCAGCCTCGTTGTCTTTGGACTGTATGAATGGAAGGGTACCAAGATTGGAATCCTACATCACGGGCTATTCCAAGGAGGCCGTGATGCTGGACAGACCTTCACGCTCTGCGTGCTCCTCATATTCCTCGAAAATTTCGTGGCCTTTTCTTATATTGTCTTCTACCCAAGCATGTAAGCTTTTGCGAACATCCAAAGTCATGGCACTGCTCACTATCGAATTCAAGGACATTGGCGCTCTTTGAGCATGATCCTCTTCTCGTCGCAGCTCGATGTATTTCCTTCTGGCTTGGCAGTGGAGCCTCCACTCTAATCTGGGGGTTCTGGAGCACCCACTTCCGAACAATCAGGGAGCCCATGTTCGCTGGATTTCTTGTCCTTACTGGCCTCGCTACAGTGCAGCCTGAAGGCTCTCTCAACTCCCTGGCTTTTGCCGCAATGGCAGGAATGGGCTTTGGAGCTCCATTGGTGCTGGTGGTTGCTGGTGTTCACCTGTCCATTTCACATGATCTCATTGCCACAGCCACAGGGTTGGCTTGCGCGACAAGAGTCCTTACCGCGACGGTGTCTACTGCTATATTTGCAGCGGCACTGACTAGTCGTCTGAACAGCGATCTTCCTGGGTACGCTGCAAAAGCCGCATTAGGTGCCGGACTCCCAACTTCATCCCTGGAGGCTTTTCTGAAAGATCTGCTGAGTGGCGACATTGCTGCTTTGTCTTCGATCGACCAAGTTACTCTCGCTATCATCCATGCCGCACAAAATGCCATCTCTCATGCATACGCGGACAGCTTCACGATTGTGTATATCATCGCGGCGCCATTTGGTGCAGTGGCGTGCATTGTTTCGCTCTTCCTTGGCAACCTGAAGAAAGTAATGACGTACCGTGTGGATGCCCCTGTTGAGAAATTGCACGCCAAATCCAAAGGGAATCACGTCGATGTTGTGGTGTAGCGTATACAACGCAACCCACACATATGGTTAAAGAAGCATATTGTCCGAAGGTACGAGCTAGATGCAAGTTATAGGAAGCGAGTGGCTCAAGTGATGAAGATTCAGATGAAGTCCCATCCGGAAGGGATGTTCAGCCATCCTGGCGACTTCCCCATGGGGTCGTCAATCTTTCAGACCAGATCATCACCAAAATCAAATCCAATGTTTTCTGCAGAACAAGTCGATGGAGTGTCTCGCCAAGAGCCCGCCATGTCATGCGGTATCGCCAAACTTTCTAGTAGAAGGTAGTACACGTCGAAGAAGAGGTGGCTGGGAATTTGGATGGAGAAAAGTCATTCAATGTGCTCTCGGATATCCATCTGCCCGATGAATTTGTTGCTGGGTATTGTGGAATTGCTGAGTCGTCAGAATATTTAGAGCCTTCTCTAACGCAACTTTGGCATATCTGGCGATTTCGAGGGGCACAGAAACCCCAGCCTGAAGTGTGGTGACATGTCCCAAAGCCATATGAAGTGTTGTGTATAGTTTGACATTCGTTTCCCCGGAACGGAGACGCCTCTCTGCAAGCGAGTTAGCACAGTTTAAAGCTTTCCTGAGAACTTCCCCTTCTTTCAGTGTGTCCACCACGGGACTGCCCAGTCTCGTTTTAGTCTCTTCCACAGAGATACTCTGGTTGCTGACTATCAATGCGGAGTTGATAATGCAATACTTGAAAAGCCCACCACCAGTGACGAGAAGTTGTTGAAAGTCAGGATCGAGGTCAAGTGAGAGACTTCCAAGTCCCGAAGATGGATACACATTCAGAGAGCCTCGGAATACATGATTTGTTCTGGCTCGTAGGGCAAAATGGGCGTGCAGGATCACGAGGAAGCGAGATAGAAGGAATTCGGCGAGGGTGTTCTTGAATGCCTCGCTGTCCCCATTGCTTCTCCTTTGAGACATGGCGAGACATTCATCACGGAAGCGAGTTAGCTTCGCATCCATTTCAAGGACTTCATCGTAGAACATCTCTGGACAGAGTCCGTTGGTAGCACGCAGGATCTGCAATCGGACTGGGATGGCTTTGAGCAGTATGTGTTGAATAGAAGTATCTGTGACAGTTTTGCACTGTTCTCTGGAATCAGCCGACTCTTTGTCAATATCCTCATCATTGAGTTCCCTGGGGCACGCTGTATCGTAATCGTTCGTCGAGATCATCGGTGGCATTCCAGAATCGAGCGATGATTGCACGGTTAGCTCAAGAACTGTTGCCCATAATCTTCTTCTGATCTCGGCCTCAAGGAAGGGCATGGCAGGGAAGTGCTTTGGATCTCTGTCCAGGCCTATTTGCATTGCTGTTCGGGTTAGTGCCCCTTCACTGATCGAAACAATGTCTCCCCCGTCAGCCAAAATTTGGGCGAGCAAGGATTAGGAGGCACTGGATTTGAACACCGACCACACTCAAGCGACCCTTCTCCAAATCCCCGGACACCCAACTTTGCGCAAGAAGAGTCCATTGCGAAGCAGCAGCGCGTATTTCTACACTGCTCTCGAACTCCTGTGATAGTCCCATTCCAATTGCAGTGACAAGCTGGATTTTTAACTGGACGGTGTGAGATCCAGTCCTAAGGTGGTCATAATATTGCTTAAATTCGTCCCAATAAGTCGGTCTATGAAGGATACGAGATGATGACTCGAATTTTGCGAAGTACAGACGGCCCATCTGTTCTGCTTGTCCTCGAAGTGGGACTGTAAGAACCGTAGGAGTTGGTGGGAAGCATCGGCTTGGTCGACATGATTTCAAAATCTGGGCCGAAAACTTGCACTGCCCAAACAGAAGTTCAATTTCTGACCTTAGGGAACCTGCTTCAGGGCTTTGATATCCACCAGCTCAACTACTGAATAACTCTTGCATCTCTGAAAACTGTAAAAGCGTTAGCGTTTCCGAAGACATCTCTGAAAAGCCCATCACAAACATGATAAGCTATGTGCGACCAATGGCTGCGTCCGTAGATCCTGGTCTTGTTCAAGGCGGCTTGCCCATCAGACAACATCGGCTGCGCAGAATACATTTCCTTCAGTGGCCAGTATAATCAAATGCGCGAGTTTTGAAGACCTGCTCCAAGTCTTCAATCTGGTCACGAAGGCATGCCATCCATGGATCAGGATTCCGCTTTGGATGTGTAGAACCATAATCGGCGTCGTCTTCAGGGTTTTCTTGGGAGGAGTGAGAGAAAATAGTTGCGTCGTCTTCTTCATATCGGGATCACACGTCCCCCACCCACTTGTCCAGTGTTGAAGCGGAATACTCGAGGCCAAACCCAGATTGCTGGCGGTATCGCTCACCAGCTTTGCGGCCAAATGCTGTTACAGACGTAGAATAAACACATTCGTGCTGCATTCTCACACAGTTGGTACACGGTAAGCTTCTACTGCACTTGACTTTGCGACGACAGCACTCTCGGCAGGTGCGAGCAGGGCGTCGACAGTTTCTAGGTCTGTTATAGAACGCCATTACTGCAATGAGTTTGGCTGCAAAGAATTGAGAGAACTCAAAAGTCTCCAGAATGATTGTGGCCGCAGGTCAAATGTGGAGGTTGAGACCAAGAGAAGTGTATGCTGCTTCAGTATGGCAATCATTGGCATAGGTTGTACCTTCGAGGCCCCGAGGAATGGGCCTGATCGAACACAACGGGCATTGAAATCCCTGCTGTTGTTGTAGAAGCAAGGTGTTTAGCTAAAGACTGTAGACATTGACTTTTGCACTGTTAGAGATTATGTTTGGGGGGTGCATTCCAGATCCGGGTGGGACCTTTTATCCCCGAGTCGGCCGAGGCCTTGACATCCATAACTTCGGGACCAGTCGTTAGAATGCCGGACCGGATATGCTGGGATGCGGGCCTTTGCATGCTCGATATAACTCTAGATGCAACGGGACCATATGATTTTCGGGGTGACCTAGATTTCCCTTCTCAGTGACCACTTCCGCCGCTTTATGGCGGAAGATATGACTGTGTCGTGTCGAGATATCATGGCAGAGGATTGGGTGATCTCCGTGAACTCAAATGCAGGAACAGGTGGCTAGTGAGATACATGCACCAAGATCGGCTGTTTCCTAGGGGATTTGGTTCAAGATATGGTCCCGTCAGTCCCAAACACATTCTTCAAGGAGAGCAACACCTGATATTGGAAAGGATCACTTTTCAATGCTTCTCAAGTCCTGTCTCGCAATTGATGTTTGGTAGCCAATATCGTAGCACCAAGTTCGTATGGGTCTACTGACTCGGCCGAGTGCACTTCCGACTCCTAGGTCGTCCGCTCGTCTCAAAGTTGCTATAACCTGAATATATTCGTGCTCGTTCCCCATCAGATCGGGGTCTCTAGATCTCGTCGAGGGCATATATTTTAACCATAACGCGCACTCCTAAACTGAAGATCCCAATTATAGGTGCTGGGATTGCTGGTCTTGCAACGGCTCGAGTGGTGCGAGAGCACCATGACGTGGTGGTGTTCGAACGTGCAAGTTCTGGGAACGCAACTGGTGGGCAGGGTATCTGCTTCTTCCCTTCGACTGTGAAGATCTTGAAGAAGCTATCGTATGACGAGGATCGTGGACGTCCATGTTATGACACTTTCTTCCGTCATTATGACCGAAATGGAATTCCTACTGAGACAGTTCAGCTTCATTATATGGAAAAGTTCGGCGTCCCAATGTGGTCTCAGCTGAGGTCCGACTGCCGCGACGAGCTCTATCGACTTGCGACGGCCCCAAACGAGGAAGCCGGAATCCCCAACGCTCGGGGTTCGGTTGATATTCGTCACGATACTCAGGTCGTAGATGTTGATGCCGAGACTGCGAGACTGACTCTTCAAGACGGCACAAACTTCCAAGCAGATATGGTAATAAGTAAGTGGATTCGGCTCCTGAAACAGGCGTATGAGCTGATGTAGTAAAGTTGCCGATGGCATCCACTCGAAACTCCGAAAGAGCATCGTGGGTGTCAATGAGAAGTATAAAGCAAAGAAATGGGTCTCTCCATCTTTCGGGTGGCCGTACCTGTCGAGAAGGCCACTGGGGCTCTTGGTGGCGAAAGCAACCTCCCCCACTGGATGTTGCCGGACCACGAGGGAAAGGGATGTCTGACTTATTTTCAATCTCGAGATGACTCCAACCGCCTCATAGTTACTTATCATCTCCGCCGCTTTGAGTGGATTCACTGTTCATTGCATCTTCCAACTGGTGCGGGACATGGAGATGCCGAGAGCGAGTCCTGGCATGCTGACGCCGATCGAGGGGAGATTTTAGAGGCCTTTGGAGATTTTGACATGACACTGATGGAGACGATCAGGTATACGTCACTTTCCCACTAAACATGCTGCCCCTGAGCTAATCAATTCCCAGGGCTGAACCCAATTCAAAAGTGTGGGATATGCAGGACCTCGACTCTCTTCCGTTCTGGAACAAGGGCAAGGCAATTCTCATAGGCGACTCGGCTCACGCGATGACTCCAATGCAAGGCCAGGGAGGCAACATGGCTATTGAAGACGCAGAGGCCTTCTCACTGTTCGGGCCCGAAGTAGGGGCAAACGAGGTCCCCGATATTCTGTCCAAGATTTATAGCATTAGGCGACCGCGTACCAAGATTGTCTTAGAGACTACCCGTCAGACGATGCCGAATACCAACTGGCAGACAGGTTGGAACGCATGTAGTTCCATCAACAATTACAATGGTATCCGTACAGCTCTGAGTGACTTGGCTACTGTAAACAGGGCCGAAGTGGAGGTTTCCTAAATAGCATGAGTGTATTGCAGAGTTGCAAGTCTTTTGACTGAATCTTTTGCAAGGCTCGGGGCATGCCTGTCCACGTGCATGCCTCCTGGTTGGCTGATACGATATCAGAACAAGGCGGCGTTAGATGCGTCCTGAAAAGGGGTGAATCACACATCTTCGTTCATTCAATCTCAGACAATATGTAGTCACGCTTCCTTGGTTCTACACATCTATCCTTATTCACTATTTCGAGTATGAATGGGAGTAACACCTTACTAGCCGAGACATCACTGGAACAAACCACATCGCCGCTCTCCAGCACAAGCTAGAAAACATGGCAGAATGTGATTTGGTTGAAAGCCCACTCACTTGCCAGCTATGCACTCCATTATAACCAGATACACCTACGTGATGGATCTCCTAGAAAATCTAGCACACAACCAATCTCACAATCCAAGGGAGTTGGTGATCTGTTCTCCTCGAGAGGAATTTCTTGACCAGATACTATCAGGGCAGCGAGAGCGGCAGGATAATTTGAGAGCGACACAACATCCTGATGGTGACGAGGGTGAGGAGGCACAAAATGATGGCGCATCCGTATCAGGCCTAGACTTCTTATCTCCGACCTTGAGTGCTCTGAGTACTAGCCGGTTTATCAAACTGGTCTTCTGTCCTACGGTCTCCAGCCTGAGGGGATACTTTTCAAGCCGTTCCCCCATATCAATTTCGACGACATCATACAAAACAACAGATCTCATAATCCTTAACCTAGTTACCCAGCACCATAGTTCATCAGAGTTCACATTTCAAGGTCTCTCGCAAACACTGGCCACTATCGTATCCGCTAGTACGAGGATGGGTCAGGTGGTGCAACTGGTAGAATGCAAGGATGCAAAAGACCCAGCGAACGCTGTGTCTGGTTCCGCATTGTGGAATGCGGAAGTTCCGTTGCTTAGTATGTCTATCAAGATAGGCGAAGACGGCGCAAGATGGGGCCGCCGAACTGTGGCAGTGCACAAGATTGCCAGCCGATGGTTTAGCGCAGAAAAGAGCATTGATCGCAACACGACAAGCAGGGCAGCAACACAGCGCACGGAAATACCAGATTCGGAAGATGAAATGCTTATTTGATTTGAAACAGACTTTGCTTGCCCATCAAACATGCTTCTCTGTACATGAAACGAGGAAATGCTGACCACTTAAACGCCGCTGGGTATCACGAAATACATCCATAGCAGGTATCGTTAGTGTCGTAAAGCTCGATGTCCTATCATATACTCTGCTCCATTTCTGTGATGTAGAGTCTAATATGTGACTCAAGTTTCAAGTACTCTTCATGAGCTGTGTGAACCTCGTTCTCGATGTTATCCTTGAGGTCGGCCATCTTGAATAATGTTAGCAATGATGAGATGTACGAGCGTGGAATCGTGGCTAGTTCTCACCTTCTTCTCCGTTTGTTCGATGCGTACTCTGCGTCGCTCCATCTCTCGGCCCTTCTCGCCTCTCTCCTCCCTTAACTGTCTCTGGATTTCGCGAAGTTCATCCATTCTAGCCTTGTTTGCCTCATCTCGATCTTTATGTTTTCTCCTCAGCTCTTCAATGCGATCCTCCCACTTCTTCAACTGTCTGTGGAGGAGTTTTTCATTTTGCTCGACTTCGCGCACGTTGTTGCCTCGCTCTGCAAGAGCATCTCTGTTCTTCGCTGCCCGAGCATCTTCTTCTTCTTCTTTCTGCAGCTCCACGGCAATCTCATCGAGGACTTTCACACAAGATTGAACGTCATTTTGCACGACCGTGAAACTGTCACCAGATGTGTGAAGAGCTCGGCATCGCCTCTCTAGGTAGTCAATCTGACTCTTTTCCCGCATGAGGTTTTCAGCGAGCTCTGTCAAGGCATCTTGTAGAGCCGCCGGGCTTTGGAGCACATACGGTCTCAGCTTTTCACTTTCTTGTCGTGTCCGCACGAGCTTTTCCGTCTTCTCTTCCAGAATGGCTTGCGCGCGCGCCTTCTCAGCTTTTGCTCGCTCAAGCTGTTCGGAAACTCGTTCCTGTCCTTTGCGCAGTTCCAATAACCTGGCCTTAAGTTCATCATTCCTTCGTATTTTTTCTCTCACAGCCACTTCCATCGCCTTCCTATTGCGTTTCATTTCTTCCAACCTCTGCTCCATATCTTGATTTTCTGCGTGTAGCGTTTCGATGCGCGCCTTGGTGTTCTCAGCCTTGTTTAAGTTTTCATCGATGACGCTAGTGTGAGTTTCACGGAATCGGACAAAATTAATAGTGTATGAGAAGATCTTGACCAAGCGATCGTGAGTTGGACGAGCAAGATCATTGAAGGAGAAGTCGTGGATCCCGCACTGCTCGAGCATTGTCCGCAGGTTGACAAAGAAACCCATCAGCAGTCTGGTTTCAACAGGTATTATTTCAGGGAATTCGGCACAGACATCTTCGGCGGCGGCGCGCATGGCGGGATCAAGGTTGTCTCGGGTCGCGTTCATCACCAGCTCTCCCAAATGCTCGAAAACCATCTGAATGACTTGTGGGTTTGGCTTCTGGAGGTCAGAAGGCTGGAAAGGAATTCCCATTTCACTGATACATGATGCGATTTCCTTTTCAGGCTATATGGAGTCGTCAGCAGAGTTACCTACATGAAATGAAACTCATTGCAAACCAGGCGCATGAAATCGGCTGGGTCTTCCTCCTTCTTTTTGACCCGACCCTGCTGTTGTTGAGGTCCTCGGTACTGTTGACTCATTGTGATGGTTAATGTGGTTGGCGATAGCGATTACGGACACGTAGTATGGGTGCAGATATGTTGCAGTCAAAGAGATACGATAGTCGTTGAAAAAAGAGTGGCAGTTGCTATGTTGACACCTGTGTTGACATTTCCAAAAGGGGAAATGCCCGACATCATCGCCTAGAGGCAGCAACCCGATGCCAAGACAGGAGCCACCCTCCACAAATGGGCTTCTAGGGACCACAATACGTTTTGTGTGTATACGATTGAAGATTAGGGGCAGCGGTTTATTCTTTGCCATCAACCATTTCTTTTGACACAAGTTTGTATATGACTTCATTCAAATACATCTTGTCGATGGCACCTCAAGGACTGCGTGGGTATCACGAAAAGGCTGCTTGGGCATTCGCTTATACTAGGGGTCGCTTAGTGCCCCTCCGTAGACCCAGGGATCCGATCTGCGTCATCAATTACCGTGATTCAGACCGAGGCGGTCTCATCCGTCGATAGTGGTGAATAGACCCCAGATAAACCCCATCAAGAATGATCTTTCACGTTAGAGAAAGCGATTTTCTCTCAATCTATCACTCTAGAAGAGCTAAGAAGTAGTACAGCAGGAAGTGAGGGCTACTCAGAATCATACCCGAATCATTTCAATCAGCTCCGTCGATCCTAACGTTGAGCCATGGGGAGAATTGGTCCTGAATCGAAACTGAATCCCCGCTTCGCTGTTCTTAGGACGAATGCGAAGCGTATCAATGAGAGTTTGCAATACTCATGCCAGTGGGGTGCAACCGATGATGGTGGTATGAATAGGTTATCCTGCAATGATGACGACAAGCTCGTGAGAGACTGGTTCATTGCTGAGACTGCGAAATGTAGGTGTTCTCATAAAGTTGATGCTATGGGAAACATCTTTGCTATTCGGCCTGGGGAGAACAATGACCTACCGCCAATTGGATTAGGCTCACACCTTGACACGCAACCGACGGGTGGAAGATATGATGGTATTTTGGGAGTGCTCTGTGCGATGGAGGTTTTGAGGGTCGTTCATGAAGCTAACGTCACAACTTACGCACCTCTTGCAGTGGTGAACTGGACAAACGAAGAGGGTGCCAGATTTCCTCCAGCGATGCTGGGATCAGGCGTCTGGGCTGGCCAATTCACTCTTGAGCATGGCCAAAGCCGTGAGAGTGTGGACGGTATATCGATGGCACAGGAATTGGGAAGGATTGGCTATCTAGGCTCGACGCCGTGTTCTAGCCAGGAAAATCCTCTCTCTGCACATTTTGAGGTGCACATCGAACAGGGCACAATTCTGGACCGTGCAGAAAAGCCAGTCGGCATAGTTACAGGCGCACAGTCTGTCCGGTGGTTTCGTCTTTCGCTAACGGGTCGTGCAGAGCACACGGGCGGCACTCCAATGGATAATCGCAGCGATGCACTGGTAGCAGCTGCGAAGATGATCGTTCAAGTCAACAAGATTGCAATCGAACGCGGAGTTCGTGCAACAGTGTCGACAGCGAAATCATATCCTCAAAGCATGAATACGATAGCAGGAATCGTGGAACTCAGTCTTGATCTTCGTGCTCCTACCGATGACGACATGCAGGAGCTAGAGCAATCTCTCAAGCATATTTTCGACATAATCAACGAGGAACATGGCACTAGACTTGCCATGGATGTTGTCTGGGATTCAAGAGCGACTCATTTCGACTCAGAAATGGTGGATTGTGTACGTCAGTCAGCAAGGGAGTCTGGCTGCTCTCACGAAATGACTAGTTTCATTGGTCATGATAGGTGGGTTGAAGGGGACGTCGTTGTTCCGATTCAAAGGTCACTGACCTTTATCGATAGCGTGTACACCTCCAAGGTCGTTCCGACGGCAATGATCTTTGCGCGTTGCCGGCATGGAATTAGTCACAATCCAGCAGAATATACTCGGCCCGAAGAGTAGGTGCAAAGTTCATTTCCTTAGACATGCAAGTCTGACTGACTTATGATAGCTGCGCCGCTTCGGCTGAGGTATTGCTAGGTGCATATCTTCGACGGGATGAGTTCCTGCGGCGCAAGCACGAAGGCTCAACGTAGAGAAAGGCATGAGCCGGAACCAGTGACGGAGAAAGATTGATTCATTGAATGGGAGAAATTATCATTGTAACAATGTCAATGTGGGTCATCTCCCGCTTGCCACGCAAGACACCATTCGATTATGCTGACCTAGAGCGCCCATCTATCAGGAGTATTCGTCCCAGAAGAGGTCAAGTTTACATCGGTAAATGCAGAGAGTGTTGTTTGTGCTTGTTGTCTTGAAAAAGTGTTTCGGCATACCTTCCCTTAATCTTAATCTCTGGGCTACTAGGGATTTTAGTCACAGAAATGGTAGACTCTGCCAAGGCCCAGCACCTGTAGGCAAGGCTGGCATATCAAGAGGATGGGGGGATTACTTTATCTGAACTCCTTCTTCCTTAATCCACTTCCCAGCGAATAACCTGAAGACTCGGCTTCTACGGATTGTGAGGTTTTAATGTTGTGCTCTATTGACTGTTGATCAACATAAACCTCAAAGATGGCGTCCGGTAAGTCGGCACCTAAATCTTGAATTTTCTAGCCACGCTATGACTCAGTCCAAAATCCCTGCTTGTCGAAGTGTTTGTCGTCGTCGGACAACGACAGGATCCAGGCGGTATTGAAGAAATCGGATCGTCTACATCCTTTCTGAACCACAGACCAAATATCGATGTCATTCCTCGGTCGATTAAGACATCATTAACTAAGACGAACATTTTCTAACATTGAAGCGATCACCAGCGCCGTCGGTATCAGTACCGACCACCATCCCATCATCCCCACCAACGGTTCAATCGCCAACCACAACCTTCGACATAGTATCATACTACAATGAGCTGATCAAATCCGATCCATTGATCACTCCACCGATCGCAGCGATCGAGTCACTGATCTCCCTTCTTGCCACCACGCCACTAACCACCATCTCGGAGACTCTAGCCCTGCTATCGACACACACAACAAAACTTCTAGCAGCACAGCAGAACCCCATCCCCCTGTCCGCAGGCACTGAGCTCTTCCAGCGGTATCTGGTATCGTCCTTCCAACAGCGCCCGTCATCACTCGCGAACTCGGACTTCTCAACGCTCCGACTCAACATTATCGCAAACAGCTCGCTATTCGTCAAGCGGGCGAACGAGGCGCGGGTAAAGATCGCGCACCTGGCACTGCGCTTCGTGCGCGAGGAGTCTACGATCATCACGTATGGGTACAGCCGCGTGGTGCAGACGCTGCTCACGCACGCAGCGGAGTCCGGCCGCTTCTTCAACGTCATGTACGTCCTGCCACCCAGCGGCAACGGCGGCGCCTCGTCTACTCTCTCCAAGTCCATCGCCGAGTTGAATGCCCTCTCCGTCCCGACCAGCACCATCCCCATCCACGCGTTGAACTTCGCATTGGCGTCGCTGCCAGCGTCGCCGACGCCGCCGCAGTTTGTCACCGGTGCCGCGGCGGTGCTTGAGAACGGATCCATCATCACACAGTTCGGGACCCACCAGGTCGCGTTGGTGGCGCGGTCCGTCTCGCTCCCTTTCTACGTCGCGGCCGAATCGTACAAGTTCGTACGGAGTTTCCCCCTGGGCTGTGGACAGGCAGACCTCGCCAAGATGGGTGTGAAGCAGGATGTCTTACAGTTCAGCACCACCGGCGCAGGCAAGGCTTTGAACGTTGATGACATGGTCGAGATCACGCCACCGGACTTGATCTCTGCATTATTCACGGAGACTGGTATCATGACTCCGGATGCTGTGAGTGAGGAGTTGATCAAACTGTGGTATTAGACAAACTGGTCTTGGCGAGGAGATTTCGGGAAGCGGTGATCAGCCCCTTTATGAATACGAACGATGAAGCAAGATTTAGCCCTAGTGCTCCGAGGGGTGTTTATCGGGTGTTGACAGACAATATTTGTGTCGCCTCGCGTCTTGCCGGCAGATCTCATCTATAATATGGATGTGACCGTGAAGTGGCCAAGACTGCACCGCAACACGGCCCAGTTATAGCTACAGATTCCGCACAAGCAAGGTATTATGTAGACTGAGGCTCTATGAAATACCAAGACCTCCGTCTAGGTCTGGAGTTGGGGATCCCAAGACTGGGGATGCTGGAGCTCGCATACTGCGGGTCGATAATGGGAAAGAAGGAGGAAGGGTGGATTGAAAGTCGTCGCCACGAGACTGGGAAGCACCACAGCTAAAAGAAATGTTCAGACAAGTAAATGGTGATAAGGGGAGGCTGGGAGGCATGTCCGCACATTGGTAGCAATCAATTTTGATAATGGACTGATGTAATGCAATCGAGTCCTCTATAGCAAGTTGTCACGCCCTACAGTAGATCTATTGTTTGTCCTCTAATGTCACATTCTCGTCCATGAGCAGCAATTCAGATTCGGTTTCGAACCTTTGCATTTTCAATCACATTAGAGGGCGCCGTAAGAAGCATCAATAGCCTTCCTCCAGCGCCTTGCTCTCTTTGTGCTAGATCATAGGCTATAGAAAAGAATAAAGCCCCGCCCTTAAACCGAAAACATTGTCATTGACTCTCTTTTAATTTTGGGGGAAACCTCCGTTGTGCAGTAATTGTCAATTATTCATAGCATTCAAGTCAGGTCATCGATTTCTCTCTCCTTCGCGCGGAGTGCTGCTCTCATCTCTTCAGCCTCCCGCATCAACTGCGTTCGTCGATCGTTCCGTAGCTGCTCAGCATGTCTAGGGCTCAAATTTGTGATGTCTTGCATCTCATTTAGTCGAATAGGTGGAACATCGGACCTCCGATCATGATGCCCCGCGCCGGCTAACGCGGGGTCAAGTTGCATTCCCTCTGCTGCAGCGGCTGCAAGTCGCGCTTGTACCGTGAAGTCCTCAGCAAGTCTTTGGGTCTCTCCTTGTAAATCACTTCGGGCACTGTCGGGAACATAGCCCGTGTAGTCTACTGTAGGAGGGGGCCTCTTCCTTTTTGGGGCTGGTGTAACTTGGGTTGAGTCTTGTCCGCCCTCAATCGCCAGGGGGGACGAAGGTTCAGGCGACGTTGATGTCGCGGGTTGTGAAGCGGCACCCTCTGGCCTCGGAGCGTCTGGATATGCTGGCACTACCCGCTTCCGTCTCTTGATTGTAGACTTCTTCATTTGGACAGGACGATGGGAGCCATGAAGCTTATGATACAAGCCACATGCGTTGCATATAGGATGACCAAGTTCATCTCGTCTCCAGAGAGGAGTCACAGTAGTCCCACAGTTTTTGCAAGCGACAACCATGGACGTGTTGCCTTGACTTGGTGGTTGTTGGGGAGCAGTGGTGGGAGCAACCGAGCCTGTGGTAGATCCGGCAGTACTTTGAGCATCACTCTCTGTATCTCCCACCGGGCTGAGGAATGACGATACATTGGTCGTTCTAGCAACTCTGTTGTTGTATGCAGGACATCCTCCGCATCCTTCAGCACCACCGGCTCCGTTGCAATTGCCTCCACCAGGGCAGGACCCTGGCGTATGTTCAGGAACTGTGTACGGGATGCTGGGTTGTGAAGTTTGGGATGGTGATGGTGCTGCGGCTGAAGCGGTGGGTGAAGTGCCTGTGGTTTGGCGTGGGCTGTCAGATGGAGCAACTGAGTTGGGACGTTTGAAATTGGAAGGTCGTGGAGCGTTGCGTGTCTTCTGATAGAGCCCACAGGCATTGCATATTGTGTTACCGGCTGGTGATCGTCGCCATAGAGGGGTTTTAGTGGTGCCGCAATTGCTAGACAATGGGTTAGCAAATAGGGCTAACAGATGACACGAGGGTAAGCCCATTCTAGGATACACCAGCAGAATGAAGGGGGGGTGGGCTGGCAAACGTACCTGCACATTTGACCTAATCCACTGGAATCCTCTGCTTGCTCAGAGGCTTCACCAGATGTCGCGGCGACATTGGTAGCATCCTGATCAGGACTAACTCGTCTCAAATAACTTTGGTCAGATGTAGCCTCACCGCTGAGGGTCTCATGGACTACATGAGAACCATGACGTTCACCCCGCGCGGAGGACACAAGTTGATGAGCGGCATCGAGGTCCTCAGCGGAAGGTTGCCGAAGAGGACTGTCTTTCTGACCGCTGAATGTGGTAGAGTGCTGCAAGGCATCCATTGCACTACGCACGGCCAACATGCCGACTCAAAGTCTCGTCTTAGCAAACCTCAACACCCATCCAGCCGGGAAGTGCGCTGCGGGATAAAATGATCTGCTGTTGAAAAGGCGGAGAGCGTTTCCAGACACAAGATCTATATTCAACCTCGTGAATGCTGACCGAGGACCGTTCAAGGCACCAGTGGCTTCTTGGCGGGAAATGGCAAGACGAGGCAGCGGTGTCAAGATCTTGAGAGCGGGGAGGGGGCCACGCAATGCGGGTGATAAGATGGGAGGATTGTTTTGTGGAAGAAATTCGTTGCAATGAGCAACCTGTGGTTAATATTGGAGGGGAATGGCGAAAAAGGTGCCTGAGATGTGCAAGGAGATGAATCTGTCGAATGAACAGGAGACTTAGAATCCTTGCATCGTCAGAGCCACGGTAGAGAGAGAGTCTAAAGACGTGTCGCTCAGGCAGGTACCGTTGGTAATATCAATCGCGCGATCTCTGATTGGCCAACAGCGAAGGCCAAAAACCACGTGTCTCCCAGTCGCATTCGAGATCAACTTTAAGCCTGGCACGACTTGAACTCTATCCTCGAAGCCACACACTTTTACTTTCACATGAACATATATTTCCAGAGTTCGAGTGAGATCAGACTTGAAGTTGACACTAATCATATGCATTTAACAGAACTTGACTAAATTTTGCTGTCTACTGCTGGGATGACCACCAAGTGACAAATGACTACGCTCGATACGGCGCCGTGGGGCCGGAACAAACACAGGACGGAGCGATGACTTTCAGCCAGGCCGAAGCATGTTAACTGAATTCGAACGCTAAACTCAACGTTGTCTGTCAAGCTTGGGGGCTCTTTATACCTATGGTATCCGGATAAAGCCAATGCGCGCGCCCTTCACTCACTCACCAACTTTTCCTTTATCAGTTGTCGACCAAAACTACAAGGTTTGTGATTGAGCACGAGTGAGGGAAACCCAAATCGCTGGAGAGAGCCCGATCCCAGGGCAATGTTTCCTCGAAAGAGCACTGTTCGATTTTACTGAGAAACTCCATGGACTATGATATCACGTGCCTTGCGACCGCCTTGCACTTGATAGATAATATATCTCAATTGGTCCTGAGAGAAGGAGATCTTTGTGAGATTCATTTTGGATTTTGCATGAATAGAGCAGAATTTGATTGCACACGGCCCCAATGCCATCCAGGTCACTACACGGGAATGTCCCCGCAATCGCGCTCTTGAGGCTTGGTGTCAACCGACCTTGGATTGCTCTATAACACTTTGCATCGACTAGATTCACAATTTATCAATATTGTATTTAGCCAGACTCCCCACCCCACTGTTTTACATTTCCCATCCGATCCGAATGATGCATGAAACTTGCGGCTTTGTGGAGGGCTCCATTCTCTCACCGAAAATTCCAAGCCGTCCTTCCGGAGCCTTGGCCACCCATCAAAATCACGGTCTCAGCCTCTTGAAATACAATCTCCAGAAGGATGAATCGAGGGCGACTGACACAAGACCCTCTTCTGCTTATTCTTAGACCTGTTCCGCGCCCCAACCAGCATCAGCGTCTCTCATGTTCGAGGGAGGTTCGATGGAAGGCATGAATTCAAGCGCAACGTAGCCCAAACCGATGAAGCCAACAATTGAGCCAGCGACGATGCGCAGGGCATTGTCCTCGAGGATAAGACATCCCACAAAAATGTAGACTAGAACGGCGTTAGCCAGAAATATAGTAAGGCCAGGCCGTCACTCACAAACGCCACGACCGAGGAAGGAGAACAAAAAGCTCGCGTATTTGGGGACATATGGAGGAACTTGAGGTAGCAGTTCAAGGCCAGCGACGACTGCCGCCGTATGTTAGCTGTGCGTTCCATGTCGCAAGCTGAAGTGAGAATTGCGAACCTAGCCCAAAAATGATCACGTAGACTCCAACGATGATGTTTCGGCTATTGAATGTTCAGTCCTCTGATGATCAGGTAATTCTGGGATACTGCGTAGACATACAACAGGCTCCCATGAAAGAATTGAGTTATGCCTGTATTCCAAGAATCAATTCGGTCCCGTTAACAATACAGCAGTAGTCGTTGAGATAGAGCGCACCTCCAAGTACCATAACACCACCGACAGCTAGGTTGACTAGCCGACTACCATCAAGTATTAGCAGTGATCCAGTTGCTTGCCAAGTGGCCAGGCTCGCTTTTGCGCAGCCTGCGCAGGTGGACGTACAAAATGTTGGAGAAGTCCATTTTAGTTATGTGTTTCGGGATTCTTGGATGGGAGGTTTGAAGAAGATTTGTGTAGAGTAAGGTGCGGAGGTCGAATGGAAGGCCTAGGTGTCGACGATTCAAGTTGTTGATGGGTAGCAATGGACGTGAGGCCGTTGGAAACGAGAATTAAATTTGTTGAAAGGTCAATGCTAACGGCAGGAAGCTAAGTCAGCACGACTTTACGAAGCGCTGGCACAGAACTGGCGGTGCAGGCAGAAAGCAAAGGGGGAGGAACTGCAAGCTGTCCGGATCCTGTGGTTGCCCGTCAAACCTGGGGCGACCTTGAACTTCAAAGATTGTGAACCCACCCAGGCCGTAACCTTAATCACTCTAGGGCTCCTCACTCGTAGGCGTTCGAGGACCAGCACTGAAGCGTACGGCGGAGTACGCCTCCACTCCATCGACTTGAGAGACTTGGGCTTTCGCTGGAGCTAGGTACGCCAAGATACTAAAATGAATAAGCTTTAGGTTGGTCACGTGCTGACATGTCCTTGGTTTCGATGGAGCACTTCCTCCGAGGTTACTCCCAACCTCTGGTCAGTACGGAGTACAGAAAGTACCTGCAATGTGGACCGACCTTTTCTCCCACCCACCCTCGTTGATGTAGCCCTAGGTATTCGACATGTCTACTACTATCGGCGCTTGCACACGAAATACGAGCGATCTAAGAATGGGAGCGCCTCAATTCCTGGAGCGGCGGTGTGAAATTGCCAGTGGATAGCCCGATGAATCAAAATGAGTCTCGGAAGGCTTTACTTCGAAATGTACCATTCTCAGCTGCCTAGGTAGCGAAACACTATGTACCGTTTGGTTGACATTCAACCCGACTAAAAGGACTCCCCCTCCCCTTCATCGACTCTCCTTGTTTGGCATCGCACTCCAAGTTCCTTTTATGTGGCGCGGAAACGCCCAATGATCCGTACACCATACCGACAGTGCGAAGTGTTCAGTGTTCCTCCAAAGCAGCGACTGCAGCAAGCGACCGGGGCGGAAGCGAGTCCATCAACTGGTCCTTATTTCTCCGCAAATAATCCTCGAACCTGGTCAACTTGATGCCGTATTTCGCCTCTAACGCCTCGACATCCACGCGTATAGGAGACTTATTGGCTAATTTCTCAAACACTTGGAAGAATTCGGTCATTTTGGTCTCTTCCATTTCTTGGGACGTGCGCTTGTGATATTGGATCTTGATGCCACTGACCCGCGCCAGAATCTCGGTCACTTCATGTGCCGTCAGGTTGTCACTTGCCAGATCGAACTCGTGGCCGTTGAATTTGGCCGGGTCCAGCAGCGCAGCAACAGCGAACTTGCCGACGTCGCCTTCGTCTAAGTAGGGCATAGTAATGTTGTCGTCTAAGGAGGTTACATACTTTGCCAGTCGGGGGAGCGCCGGATATCCATGGGAGTGGCCTGAATGTGGCATCAGAAGATCGTAATCCAGCACTGACGGGCGGAGGATCGTGTGATTGGTGATCTGGCTCTCTCGAACGGTTGTCTCGACCTCTGCCTTTGCGGTGTAGTACCCCCCCAACCAAGGGTGTACAGATGCCGGCAAAGCAAGATTCGCATGCAGCTCGCCCGTGCGGGTGGTGGACGATAAGACGATAGTTGTGAGAGTCATTCCCGCTCCAGCCTTGCAGGCGTTTATGATCCCTTCAGCTTGTTCCTTGGCTTTTCCAGGCTCATACACGGTTGGATTGAGGAAAACACCGGTGCAACCTGCAGCCGCGACGCGGAATACCATGTCTGGCTCCTCGTGAGTGCCCTCGAAGAGCACAACACCTTTGTCCTGAAGGGCTTTTGCTTTCGGGGATGTTTGGTCACGAACCACTGCGTGAACCTTTACCCCAGCGGCCAACAGACCCTTGACCACTGCACCGCCCTGGTGACCTGTTGCTCCCGTGACAAGATATGTCGACATTGTGGTTGCTGGCGGAACTGATCTTGTTGTGATAGCTGTGGCGATTTTCTTGATATAATTAGCATTTCGAAAAGCTATCGGGACTGTCCAACAGCTTTATGGTTCCATAACTCTTAGGCATTCTCTCGACACATACCATCAATTAGTAATGAAAGACCGGATGAAGATCGCTAACAGCATTAAATCCGAGTGTGGTTTGTAAATATGGTCCCAGATATGAAGCATTGCCTGTGCGCATAGCCTGACTTACCACAGCGCCCAAGGATGAGTGGGGAATGAACCGACTGAAACGCCCCGAATTTCTCGTTTACTATCTTGGGAAGAGGTGGAATCTGGAGTCAAACCCTCCAGCTATAGTACCAGCAACTCGGGGTGCGTATTGGTGCTTGGTCGGAGTTATGGATGGGGACGGAAGACTGAGAATGCCGGAGGATAGCCCGAGCATCGCTATGTGTATTTCCCGTGTCACATGAGGTCTCACTTATGTTGTATCCTTCAACGCACTCGGATCGCAGTTGAGTACAACGCACCTGGTGGGTGCCTTGTACATTAGTACTTCTCAATGTCACTATTCCTTGGCTGAGTTCTATGACAATCGCTCCTGACGATGCCTTTCCAGTCTGAGTCTATTAACTAACTCCTGTCCAGCTGGAGAGGTACCAATATACGGATAACCACATGCAGCAGCCGGGAAATCCATATAACTCCACAGTCTTTGGTCGCCATGGTGTTCAAGATGCTTGCAGATTGCCCAGCAGTCGTTTCTTGCTCGCTGTAGTGACCACCAACATTCCTTAGCGCAGAGGAGGGCGAGCCAGTACGACAAAAGTGTAAGGGCTCTAACGTCCAGTGCATTGAGAAGGTCCACAAAGTGTGAGGACAGCCCTTCGACAAATTGCATGTATTGGAGCAGAGCCACATCATTCCCGGAATCGACGCGTAAGAGGCGACACAACCTACGAAGAACGCTCAAATAATGATGGTGGCCGCAGATGGAAGTTTTCTTCACGCTGAAAATCTGCGCCAGTTCGGCCGGGATTCCATCAGTGCCCGGCCTGTCGTCGTTCAATTTAAGGACAACTTCAGCCACCTCGTCAAACATGTTGAACCACATGCTCTGCCTCCTCACGCTTGGGGACTGAAACATGGAGAGGAGGGATCCGAGACTACGCTGATTGCTGAGCCAGAAGAAAGGCACAGGCCGCTGATCCAGAGCCACTTGATAATCTTCCGTAGCGTCCGCAAATGATAGTGATCCCAAAAACATCGAAGTGGTGATCGCAGCATCAATATTGTCTGCCCGTAACGCTGCTGGTGTGTCGAGATGCTGCCTGAGCCCTGAACACGCTTGCATTGAGTGAAAAATCTCACTCGAACATCGCTGTCGAGGCGATTTTCGGTGGTACCGATAGTGAGAGGCTGCTACTGCGAGGATACAGTGCATGGCATACGACTCCTTGGGTGGGCAATATTTAGCGGCATTATCTAGGAGATTCCCGGACATAGGTCATAAAATGTCACTTACGTGCAAAGCAATACGGACGACCGTTTGCGAAGCGGTCGTCCAGCTCGACAGCGGCAGCATAGTCTCCACGACCACTCCGACGAAATAGTTGAATAGTCTGGAATCCATGTCTGGGCACCAATCCGTGTGAACTACTGTCCTGACTTCCTGGCTTATGTGAGGCGCCACAGGGGCAACTCCGGCTGCGTAGAGGCACCGTTCGCCTCGCCTGAGGCAGTTCTCACACACTGGCACCTGTTCGTCACACTGGATGCCTTTCAGCGTGCGAGCCAGAGAGGAAGGGTGACTAAACTGAGGGATGGTAGGATGGGGATATTCTATTGCACTCACCTTGACACGCCGCTGTTTACATACTCGACATCCCTTCCCGGATTTGCGATGAGTCTTCCTAGGCCTGTATTTCTGAACACGTCCACCAGAAGAGTGAGAGTCCCTGAATGAGATGACCTGAAACAAACCATCACGCAGGTCGTTAGCCATCGTAGGTCCACCTACCCCGAGCCAGAGGTCAACAAAATTCTGACCAGGAGAGAAAAGTTGCAGAGGCGTCCATTTCCACTCTCGAAATGGAAAACGAAACGGTTACGCGTGTTTAATTCATTGTGCACATGAAGTCCCTCTCGCTGGCAGCCCTGGCATTAAGACGGATGAATGAGGTGCCGCGGATGAGTTTTGGCTCTTCCCCTCGTTTACCGGTTTGGGATTACTGCGTATATTTGCCCCATCCGCTTGCCCAATAATCGTCGCTGGACACTTGAGTGGCTTGATTTGGAACACTTGATATTAACTGGTCACGTACCTCAGGCAAAGGCCATTCAACCATGGACTCGGCCGAGAATATCTCGATGGCTCATAAGAAATATTCTGAGACATTCCATACTCGTAACGCTGGGAAGTCAAGGTACTTGGACATTTCGCTCAAAAAGCACCAGGAAATCGCTGCTAGAGCAATTGATGAATTTTCAACTAGCTGTTCCTCCATTCGTTTTGCCCTTGAGATGGGCTTTCTAGGCTAAAGTTCTAAGCTAACGCCGTTTATCATAAGTCATACTGTGTAGAACCAATCCAAGGGGACAGCTTGAGTTAGTGACCCTTCTGACTAACTCCCCTTGCCACCAGGCCACCGACCGCTACGCTATGCTGGGGTATCATATGCAATCCCACGCTATGCAGAATACCTCACCAAGACAGATAAATGCATCTTCAACCTGTACTCCTTCTAAATCTATGCTTGCAAACTGGACTTGGGCCGCTCAGTGACCGAGATCAACCTCGTATTGGAGTGTGGGGAAGTCGGTCGAGTTGTGACTAGGTTACTTGATTGTTGAGGCTGTGGGTTGAGGAATGGTTTTGGTGTGTGAGTAGTTTGATCTGGGCTGTTAAGGACGGTCTCCAAGAAACTCTTTGCGGCTCGCTTGGTGCTATGATCATTGTCGGTCGAAGGGGTGTCGGAAGATGGGTCGGTGCCCTGTGTACTGGAGGGTGTGTCTGGATTTGGGGAGTCGGCGGATGGGCGAGGTGACAAATCTTTGTCAGTGTCTCTAATGGCAAAAGCCAGGTCTGCACGTCTACGCGTGCTTTTGCGTCTGTCGGTGCGCTTGCTGGAACGAATAGGCTCCCCATCATCATCTAGGGACCTCTTGGAACTTGAGCTCCGTTGTGAGGAAGTCACAGAAGGGCTTCTGGCCCGGAACTTGTCCCCAAGGCGGTCTGGACCACTGTCAACCTCCCTCTTGTTCTGCTGCTGAACCATATCTTGGATGAGTAGCGTTGTGAGCTCAGATCTGCTGTTTCGGATTTCTCGATCACTGAATATCTTGACAGGGCTGGGGAGTGGTGAGGCTGTCTGGGGTTTGCGAGAACCATCGACGGGGGTGACGGTAGGACTGTTTCGGTCTCTTGGGTTGGAAACCTCTCTGCTTCGGGCAGAGTCGTAGTGTGCACGTGTGACCTCGTCTCCACCATAGCAGATGTGCAAAGGAGGTGCAGAAGCAGGGCGGGAGCCTCGGTGCTCGTTTCGGTAATCAAGGGAGTCTCGATCGAAGTGTTGGATGCGTGGTAGGTGAACAGTCACATCCTGATCGTATACCTGACAGAAGGCAACTAGTTCAGGCTCTCCGCCGTAAGTTCCGCCACGAGACATTAGTGTCAAGTATTCTTCAAAGGAGTCTTCGGGATCTTGACGAGCAGCTGCCGCCGCAGATCGTGTGGTCCGTCGCTGTTGAACATCATCCTTGTTGACATAGTCGGCAAAGAGTGGTTTGAGTTCTCTCATGTGGTCGACGATTTTGGCACGGATTTCGGGGTGTCGAGCTGGGGTGCCGTAGAGTTGATCAGAGAGGGACGCAAACAAACAGTTACCTGAGGAATGTTAGATAACACGTAGCAGAAGGTTAGAGAGAATGCTTCGCCTTACCATCACCGGCTATCTGCTTTTGATACATGCCCCTTCGCTCAAGACCAGGCCACACAGCCTTGGGCTTTCGAACCATGATTGGAAGCTGTGTGTCGAATGCATGGTTAGCCATGATCGCGAATAATCCATTGACAAGGTCATTGGCAAGTAGAACAGCATAGAATGAGATGCCCTGAGGCTGGGAAAAGACAATTGGGCTGCAGCAGATTGAAGAGGTTGATGGCCGCCTGCTCCTGTTGTCTTGCAGGGCACCTATCAATAAAGGATGACAACAAGCAGCAACACCAGCAACGCAGTCACGGACAGACTGGCAGTAGGGCGGCTGCGGAGTTTGGTGGATGGTAGCCAGCACGGAGTAGTGGTGGCCCAGTCGTAATGGCCACTGCTTAGCACCCGATGACAGGTTGCCCGGAAGAGCCCAAACGGGCCTATGAGGGGGCTCGGGCTCTGAGTGTCGTAGCCCCCTAGGAGTGCCTAAGAGAGCCTGTAATGGGAGGCAGAGGGGATGAGATAAGGGGTGAGGGGAAGCCTAGCTTGTGGCTATTGGGTGGCTTCAGGGGCGGTGTGGCTTACTTGTGTGTGGTACTAGGGCTCTGGCTGAACTGGAGTACTCCGCCCTTGCTTAAGTCAGAAAGGTTTGCTGTGGGCACTATGGTGCCAAGGCTTGGAAATCGAGGACGCTGCAATTGGCTGTAGAATCGTAAAATGCGTATCGAAGTCAACGGATGGGAGCGTATCCAAAGTCAAGCGCCTTGTGATGTTTCGATGTATGGGGGAAATGCAGTGGTGTGAGGAGACATGTACGCAGAATCGAAGGCTTCAAACAGACATATATATAGTGTAAGTCTCTGGGTGTGAAGTCCTTCAAGATACAGCCCCGTAGGTCCTCAGCAGAAAGTTTTCCCTGGGCCCGCAGCAAACTGAACCAGAATCACTGATTCCTTCACTCTCAATTGAGCAAACTTCTATTGTTGATGCCCCATTTAATGGTACATGAACAAGTCTGAATAGCAGAGGCATCAATAGCGGATCTTCACTCTCTCTTCACTTTTTTCACCCTCTCGACCAAGACCTTCGACTTGTCAGGAACTTTGCAGAAAACGAGACATCCTAGAAAATGGGCGAGAAGAATATCATTGTCATAGGGTGAGCTGATTTCAAAGTCACGAATTATGACATGGTTCTCTAGACTTCGTAGAGTCCCGATCTAATGGCCGCAGGGCTGGTGTTGCAGGCCTCACAACAGCGCTCCTGCTATCCAAAGATCCCAGATACAGAGTCACTGTTGCAGCAAAGCACATGCCTGGTGATTATGATATTGAGTATGCGTCTCCGTGGGCTGGTGCCAACTACATGCCGTGAGTTGATGAGTCAGTGTCAAGTTTACCATAGTGCCAGCACTCACAAGCAACCAGAGTATCAGCGAAAGGGACGCCGGCCCAGCAATGGGATGAGGCCACATGGACCGTCTTCGCGGACCTAGCTGAGAATCATCCCGAGTCAGGTCTTCATTTTCAAAAGACCGAACTCTACAATCGCAAAAAAGATGCCTCGTCCGTGACAGGGAAATGGTTTCAGGAGCTTCTTGCGCCGAACCCGTGGTTCAAAACTGTATTCAAAGACGTAAGTTCGGCCCCCAGGAGAAAGGGTGTGTGGTTGGAAGCTCAGAGGTTGATGGGGCCCAGTTTCGTGAAATTCCAGGGTCTCAACTGAAAACTGGGACTGACAGCGGTATTGCCTTTACCTCAGTCTGTCTCAACACGGCGATCTACCTTCCCTGGATTGTCTCCCAATGCCTGAAAAATGGTGTAGTGTTCAAGCGGCAAGTCTTTGGGCACATCACAGATGCGGCGAAGGTTGGTGTCCATCATTCCGGGTCAGCTGCTGATCTCATTGTGAATTGCACTGGACTTTTGGCCTCTAAGCTAGGAGGCGTTGAAGATAAAACCGTCGTGCCTGCCAGAGGACAGATCGTAGTGGTCAGAAACGTCGCCCCGGCAATGTTTGCAGTCTCTGGAACAGACGACAGCTCTGAGGAAGCATGCTACATCATGTCTCGAGCTGCTGGCGGAGGCACGATTCTGGGAGGTTGCTACCAGAAGGGGAGTTGGGAGTCTCAGCCTGATCCGAATCTCGCAATTAGAATTATGAAGCGGTGTGTGGATCTCTGTCCGGAATTGACCGGTGGTAAAGGTATCGAGCACCTGGATATCATTCGACACGGGGTTGGGTTGAGGCCAGTCAGGGAAGATGGCACAAGGATTGAGCTTGAAAAGATATGTGGGATTCTGACCGTTCATAATTACGGCGCAGGAGGTGCAGGAGTAAGTTGATCTATTTGTCCCCACAAAACCCTGAATGTTCCAGGCTCCCGAATTTTGGCTAACTTGTGAACAATCACAACCTCTAGTATCAGAATTCCTACGGATGCTCTCAGGCAGCAGTTAGACTAGTCGACCAGGCTTTTGGTGAAAGGGCCCGGCTTTGATGCCCCACGAAGCAAAACTTTTCTGATTAGACTCGGGAATTTCTGAGATGAGTATGTAAGAGTACCCGTGGGCTCGCCGACAGCTCGAAGCAAGTTCAATTCAACCCTCCGAAGGGACTTTTGTCAAAGAAGATTCAGCAATGAGATTGCCAGGCTACCTCGGCCAGCGAATAGATTATTTGCTAGTAGTCCTCTGCTCGGCGCCTCCTTGTCGGTCTTCGAATTGTGATTGACCTGAAATGAGACGTTGGAACTTGGAAAAGACGTTCTGACTCGCCAATATGGAGATTACCGATCTGGAGAAAGGTGCAGCCACTGACGAAGCCAAACTCTAGCAAACTCTCCGAGGATGCGCCACACCCGCAAGCTAATCTGTCGAATTTGGTCGTAAGTACTCCGTAATACTGGGTACTTTGTGTTTAGCAGAATCGGGCACCACACTCGAAATGATGAGTGTGGTACTCGGTGGGGAGTGGAGGTACGGAGTACTGTATCCACCTCCTCAGCCACTCGCAGCGCCCCAGGTAGAACTCAAGGTTCAGGTAGAAGTTGGCAGTTAGAAGTTAGAAGGTAGCAATCAGAGGTGGCATTTCGGTTCATGTATTCCTAGAACAAGCAGGTGGGTGACAGGGATGGACGCATGGCCAGATTCTTGATACCTCGTGTCGGGTTGGGGTATACACACATGAACAGTGATTACTACTTGGTAGTAGGCAGTGTTCGTAGAGGTGTCCACTGTCTTTCGTAAGCCTCAGCTCAAGCGAGTGGTTCAAGTTTCAGTGGGATGCTGCACGGATGTTTCGAGCCGCGTGAAACATGTGCTCCCAAAAGGAAGCGATCGATGCAGGAACCAGGCTTCTACACGTTTATTTTGTGCACCCCAGTCTCCTACTCTTCGCTACTCAGTAGTAGTCCACAAAGACCGTTGACTTGTACTCCGTAGTTAGGCATGTTCGGGGAATTCGATAAAGTGTGGAAAGGTCCTTGGCCCGGGTACCTGATACCGCAGCCCAAGTCCGTCCAACGATGAGGTGCCAGCGAGTCTCCACGGCCACGTACGACTGTGTCTAGCAGTAACTGCGTTAGTCTACCTGTAGGTATCCCTGGTCCAACCCTTAGAATAGCTCTGGGGTGGTTGGACTGGGAAGCGTAAACGTCATCTGGAAAACAAAACAAGCTCGGATGCTAGATATTGCCAGGCTTGACTTGCATATTCTGTCCATCATTGCTTCTCTCGGATAGATGCGATTCTCCAATATATGTATGCACATTTGAGACATCGCTGAACGGACAAGTCTGACTTGATTCAGCTTTCCGAGTCGAAGCTCCCTCAATATGCGCCGTTTGCCATCCCCAAGCCGGTATTGTCCAGAGAAAGGATGACCAGAGTGGCACCAGGTAATTAAACCATATGCTGTGTCATGATAGACCGGGTCCATTATGGTCACACTATTACAGTCTATCCTTTCTAGTACTCGTCCTGCTGTTTTTCAGTACTCGTGTTCCTTGCATGCACACTACAAACAATTGGGGAGCTCCAGCTTCGAGGGCGGGTCAGCATCAGATAACTTACCTCCTAACTAGGGCCGCTCAGGTACCCCTACCTCAGTTGGTACTTCGTATCGAGTCTGTCCCTTAAGCCACAGTGGTAGCTGGTGATGGGGAAGTCAAAAATGATTAGAATACTAGGCAATTGGACTGGGTATGCGAGAGCTGTTCCAGGCTGCTTTGCGAAAGTGGCCAAAGAAATCAACCTTAGGAAAGGGACCAGCTCTGGACTCGGACTGGCTGGTTGGCGCGGCGGCCGTGATTGGACTAATATCCTGACAGAGGGCGATCAGCCAATGTAGGAGTCGAGATGTGCTGGTGATTGGCGCATAGGCTGTGACTTCTGGTGCACTGTCGAATCCTGATCGCTCTGGAGACCATACGAGTAGTACATACTATTCTCCAGACAGGTCGCTGCTCATTGCCCGTCAAATTAGTGAGAATGTGAATGTAAGAGTGGGAGCAGAAGTGGAGGGGCGAGGGGGCTTGCCTTGCTTGGGGCTGCCGTGTGTGTGCGTGTGCGTGTGTGGATGGCGGGTGGCGTCCAGGCAATTACTCGTATACAATTGACTAATTAGCAAGTTCAGTCCAGGTTTAGGCGAGTGCCAGACTCCCAGTGCCGTTGGCTGCTTCACGAGTCCTCGTAGGTACCCAGTACATCCCTAGGCACGGAGTGCTCAGGAGGTAGCCTCTAACTAAACTCCCCTCGGCCCTTGGAGACGCCCTTGATGCCCTTGATGCCGCCCAGAGGCTCCAAATCATCCATCGTCCTTCTCCACCCAGAAATGTCACTGTCATGCACTAGTTACTGGCAGAAATGACACTTCCACTTCCCTCGTCCACTACGAGTACAGAGCACTGCAAATTGGAGGCTGTCTACCGAGTAACAAGGAAGTATACGGGTACTCGTCACTGTGGTTGACTAAACCCGGTTCATCCTCAAACCCATGCCACTGCAGATGCCCACCCAAGCTTGGGAGGGTCAACCTAAGTCCACTAACTAAGTCACCTACGGAGTACTTAGTCCACCTGCTCGTACGACTAAGCTTACCTGCCTCGTGCTCCATGACCATACAAGCCCCAAGCCCTCTCGCCTGGTCCCCTTCGACATCATAGGCGCTACTAATAAGGTGCGAGATCTTCCATTCCGTCACTTGCAGCCACAGGCTCACAGCATTCTATCAAACAAACCTCTCAGAGTCTCCAGACTTGCCATCATCACACACCTCACCTGGTGACTCCCAGTCTCTCACCCTCATCCTCCTTCATCGACACCTTTTCAAACTTCGAACTCCAACTGCCACCCATTCCCCTAACTTCCTTCACTCTCGTTTCCGTTTCCAGAAGATAATGCAGCATTCCATCACCCGTCCTCGCCAAAGCTAGCCTCGACCCTCTCTCCAAGTCCGTCATCCACCATCTTTCGTCATTCCTCAACTAGCCTGGTGCTCGCCTCACAGTGCGCTGGATTCGAAAAAATCTCCGCGACTGCAATAGCGCAAACCAATTAGCTTTCGCATGACTACCATTCTTTTCAAATACACCTCTGGCTAAAAGTCTTTGCAGAGGGCAAGAGCGCGAACAGCTACAATTTCGCCCGACTGCGCCTCCCAACCGGTGACTCGTCATTGATGTCTCTCATTCAGCCTCACCAACCTCCACCACCACTCACCTCCGTTCCTTGACTGTGCCTTTGATTTATCCGGCGGCAAATCCGCAGCCGGTGGGCTCAGCATGGGATTTTGGTCATTCGGAGCACGCAAGAAGAGCCGTACTGTAGGCGGCCAAGACCAGGGCCAGCAGAACGTGTTAGAACAAGAACATACCGCTGCGCCTGCTCTCCTCAACCTTGGTGCATCTCGAGACCTTGCCACCATGTCGCGCACTCACAGTAAACCTGACCACGATGGAAAACCACGACGCCTGTCCAAACAGCGAAACCCGAGCCAGCAGAGTGGCGTCCCTCGTTCAGTTACTATGCCCGCTTCAGGTGCTGCAAATGACTCTCGGGCTATGAGGAGGGGCTCAGATCTATACTCCCACAATCCGATGTCGCAATCTTCCCTTGGTCCTGAAGAGTTCACCGCCCTTCCTCAGGCCCCTCCGACCTTACTCGCGAAACCACGGGGTTACGATACCTCCAATCAAAGAAGGAAATCTAGCAAAAGAAAGGCAGAGGACTATGCTCGGGAAAGAGAGGTCAGAGCCATGAGCTCGCCTGACCCTACTCCGGGCTTGAAGCGGCCCGCAACTTACTCTGGATCTGGCCCATTGCGTAGGGACACAAAACAAGTGCCTGGAAAGCTCAATCGCCGACTCCACAGACCACCATCGGAGGTTTCACTCCCATTACCTGAAAGCATCCAAGACGCTGACAACAATGTACATCAAGCTTCCTTTAAAATCGGTATCTTCGCTGCTCTCAGCCCACGGCCAACCTTGACTTATGTTGGCAGTGCTCGACCATCTCTTGGAAAACAACCATCTCGGATCAAACCCTCTGTACAGCAAGCCATTGAAGAAGAACCCGCATCGTCAAGAAAAAGGATCGATGAACTAGCTGATGAATTGGACGCGGGTGGCTTACGAGAGCTCATGGAGAGGGACCAAAGACGACATGAGAGGAAGAGAGCGGTCGAGAGAGATCGACTTCAGCGCAAACTTCAACGAAAGGCAGACAAGCAGCGAGAGGACGAAGATCGTGGTCGATCAACCCAGGGAGTGTCCGACTACCCAATAAATGCTGGTGTTCGCCGACACGACCCTGATACTTTGGATGGTCATGCAGAGTCCTCCTCAGCTGCTAGGCAGCAAAGGACCCCGAGTCCCAGCGGCCAAGAAGCTGGTCCGTTTGTCGATTCTCAACGTCCAACTCATCGCACAGTTCATGCAATTAGGAATCCATTCGAAGATGAGAAAGACATTGACCTGAGCCAGAATCCTCTCGATAATGATGACGATGAAGGCCCACCGGTTCCAGTCAGGTCACCTTTGAGGACTGTATCGCCAGTTGATGCTCCGGGCGGGCACAGACCATCTCATGCAATGACATTCTCACCACCAACATCACCAGTGCAACGGCCGGCTGAGCGACCAAGCTTCTCTCAAACCTCAGGACTCGCAAGAGAAATGACTCCAGAACTCTTGCAATCGAAAGAATCTGAGCGGCGACCGTCTGATCAAAGTAGCCTGAAAATGAGTTCTTGGACAAATTTCTTCAAACGAGGAACACAGCGCAAAGGAAATGGTGTCGATCGTGGGAGAAGCACTCCATCAGAGTTCTCCAATACTTCACGGGAATCATTTGTTCGAAAGCAACAGCCTCCGCCAGTGGTTGTACCTCGAACATTTCGACGATCCGATCCTTCTGGTGTACCACAGAGAACCATGTCAAAGTTCCGGGAGGACCTTCCGGAACTACCCATCTCCCCTCCAGATTCTCGTGTGCAGTCTCCTGAAGCTACGAGCGCTCCGCATGTGGGAGGTGAACACTCCTCCGGGCAACAACCCAGGCAATCCTTGTCTGGTACATTCGATGGTCGAAGCGTGGCCACGAGCTCAAGCAATCCAGGACTAGACCGTAATGCTCCAGACAGTCGACTAGGACAGGCTATGGACATTGATGTCAGTTCTGGAGCACTGTCGGGAATGGCTCTATCGCAGTCGCTAGCATCTGTGGATTCTGAAGGCTCCTGGCTGTCTGGAAAACCAGTGAAGCGGTTGTCTGGCAATATCAGCCAACACGTTCGCCAGAGTCAATCATCTCTCCCCCCACAGGCGATAGCCGACGCCTTTGAAATGGACGAGGATGGAGATGATCTGGCAGACGATGAATATCTCAACCGGCTGACTCCCGGGCCAAGTGGTCGACGAGATTCCATAATCTCATCGGGACGTAAAGCCAGTAGTACCATCATTGATCTGGAAAGGGAGCGGCAACATAGCCCGGCGCCAGATGTTCCCCCAGTTGTGACTGGCACCCATGTAGAAGGAGCATGGCATGAAGGTGTCGGACGACAAGCGACAGTTGTGCATCAGCCAAACCGTGCCAAGTCTACTGAGGGATTACTGAAGCAAGTGGGAAGTGACACGCCGAGAACGTCTCAAAAACTTAGCACCGACGACGAAGATGAGGAGCGAATTTATGCGGATGGCGAAACCCCTGAAATCCAAGACTCTCCCATCTTAAGAGCGCGAAGTGTCGAATACAAGAAACATGGCCGGCACGCTAGTGCAGGCTCTGCGCGATTGTTAGATATACGACGATCATCAGTGCAGTTAGATTCTGCGCCTCGAAGCCCAAACGTGTCCGGAATCCCCATCCCTGGGCGGGAAGGAACAGGATCATAAGTAGGCGCAAGATCGGGGATGATTTTGGTTATTATTTGCTTTGTTACTCGCAGTGTGATGTATGGCCACTAATGGATTCGGCTGCATCTAAAATGATACCCATGACGCACAAGATACCCAGGAATGACGCTCTTTTCAGCAGAAGTGCTTTTTTCTCATGTTGACAACTTGGATGGACTTGACGGCAAGGGGTGTACAGGCAAACAGGCAATCTACGATGAGGTGGGCGAAACGGGGTTAGATAAGGCTATGCAAATACAACTGGGTTGAGTACTGCTTCGTAGGTGGCTGAAGGTGAGGGTGCCTGTCCTGGCTGATTTGGCACTAGAGGTGGAGTTTTTGGCAAAACATGTATTCGTACTACAAAGAACAGCAGGGGAAGCTCTATTGCTTATCTGGAAATGTTTGGTTAAGACATTGTGGACTACTATATAGCGGTGGCAATGGTAAGAGGACTGTCACTAGGGAGAATTGTTCCAACACGGTGCATTGCAGCAGCATTTGAGACACCTCTAGGGCAGCGTGGTATCTGGCCAGGTGCGGTACTACGTTTACTGTAGCAGCAGCACGGAAGACACCGAGGGTCGTTGATGTCAAGCCGAATGCTTTGATCACGTGCGAGAAACGACGACTAATCATGGCTTCGCATTATTATTATTCCGTGGCGGTCTGGGGCCCAGTGCTCCCTGATTCCAAATCCCGAAAACGCCAGATTTGATGGCGTCATCTCGATTCGCTTCGGGCACCTTCTCTTCTGCAGCAAACTTGTGCAAAGCTCCTGCAAGCTACTCGAAGTTGCTGCCCCTCCAAGCCTGCGACACCCAAGTTTTGCATTCCGTTATTCAAATCACTTCCATCCACCCCCGTCCCAGCATTTCTAAGCCGTGTCATAGTCCCCCGTGTTATTATCTCTTCACATAATATCTCACACCTCTCTGCCTCGTCCGATCTCCAATCTTCTATCATCCTCCTTCTATTACCCGCCGCTGACTCGACCACCTATTCTATTCCCTCACCTTCCCTTCCGCGGGAGATCGAGATAAATACCTTCGTCGTGGCTGCCCCATTGTCTTTCCGCTCCGTCAAATTTCAGCGCCTCATCAACAACACCAAGAACAACTACACCTCAATCACAACCCCGCTTCGACCAACGCGTCCATTTTCCACCAGCAAACCCACAAACTTCACACAAACGTCCAACAAAATGGTTGTCCACAATCTCGCAGAGTACGTAGCCTACCATCAAGCCAAGCTTCGGAAGGAGCAAGAAGCCGCCGCCGCCGCTGCTGCCCCTGCCCCTCCTGCGAAGAAATATGGTGTTAATGAAATAAACAGCAAATCATCCTTCAACACCTCCCTCGAGTCCGAGAGACTGATCGTTCTCGACTGTTTCGCCACCTGGTGCGGCCCCTGCAAAGTCATCGCCCCCGAAGTCGCCAAGTTTAGCGAGTCGGAAGCCTACAAGGAGAAGGTCGAGTTCTACAAGGTCGACGTCGACAAGGTTCCAGACCTCGCCCAAGAACTGAATGTCAGAGCCATGCCCACTTTCATGCTCTTCAAGGGCGGTGAGAAGGTCGGCGAGGTTGTCGGCGCCGACCCCCGTGCTCTCAGAAACGCCATTGATAAGAACCTGTAAATTCAATGCTGGTATCCCTGGTCCATTTTTGGAATAGAGGGAATGAGACCAACTGCCCATCGATTTCGAAATGACATAAATGGTTTTGATTGAAAACGGGAAGATGAAAGGGAATGCGATTACTCACAGCCCTGACGGGAGTGGTTTCTATACTTGCACTATTCTCCCAGTTCCAGCCGTCCACAGCGGCGTCTTGATGGAAAAGGGCACTTGTGGGACGGGTTACCGTCCCGCAGAACTCACATCGAATACAAACCTAAAAATAGCATACATCCTCTACAGACGTGCCTCCCTCCCAGTTCCCTTCTCTGTCGTTCGTGCTAGGTACAGAGACCAGCGATTTCTTCGTGTCAGAAGGGAATACGTGCAGCTGACCAAGAAATCCTTGTTGATGAGTGATCCCCATGTTCATTTTATACGCCGTCTATGATCCGATGACACCTCTCACGGAACAAGTCGGACTATTTTCGACCCGGGACTTTTGTACTCATCGTCTATCCGCTCCTCTCTAGGCCAAAAGTCCAGAGCCCAGAGCCTGAAGCTGGTGAACTCCCAGAGCAAGCAGTTGGGTCCCCGAGGACTAAGTAACCAGGAATGGCAGTTTGGCTTGGATCTGCTTGAACTCAGGGGAAGACACCCGAGGGAAGGGAGAGCTACGAAAACCTAGAGCTTGATTCCCCCCATGTTCTTCCCTTGGGCCTTCATGTGGGAGTGAGGACGGTGGCCAGATGATGGGAAAATCCAAGGAACTAGTCATATGAATCGAATCAAGATCCTCATCATTGGGCCACTGCGATGTCTCTGACACTAGTATAGAAGACCGCCACTAAACCTATGTGTGTGTGCTGGCATGTTTCTCCATTTCCAACCGACAACGTCAATCATGAACAAGAAAGAGAAAACCAAAGAGCAAAGAGCAAGGCTAGGATAAATACTGCCCCCATGCCGTTCTATTCATAAGTTTGTGTCCCGTCCATCCATCCATCCATCTCGCATCTCTGTCCAAGCATACCTCTCTGCGCTGTGTGCAGGAGGTGCGGCTGCGTAAGAATGGGTGCTTTGTGCGATAGGATGATCCCTTTTCGTGCCTTCCTGCTCCTTTTGCGGTAGGGCTCATCGTTGAAAATAAAAAATATTCAATATATATAGATATATATTTATACACGTACACAGAGTACACTTTGAAGAGAATGTAGCTGGGCGGAATGTCATCTATCCAATGCGAGATGCAGGGCTGGGTACAGCGTCTGACGTGCTAACTCTGCAGGGTTCAACAGATGACAACATTACAAGGGGTTGATCGGGCTCGAAGTGAAGAGCCTCGAGAAGGCCATCGCTGGTCATATCTCAGAGCCGCATCTCTTGCAACGGAAAACTTGGCGTTTGTCCACCAAGGCGGCTTTGAACGTCCGGCTACCACACTTTGGGCACTTGAGATCGCTATCGCTGCCGACGCTGCTTCTCCGACGACCTCTCGTCGATGACTTCCGTCTCCTTGCTGCCGCAGCGGCTTCGTCATTGCATTCTGCACCACCATGAACACTGGCATTCGCTGAGTTAGGATCTCGTTCCGAACCCGTCAGCTCACTGGATAGTTGTGAGACATAACTGGCAGCTCGAGAGATAGGATTACCCTCCGGGCCCAGAAGGCCCGGTGTTCGGAGTGGTCGGTTGACCATAGGTATGATGGTGTTGTTGACGTCCCATGCCATTAGTGAATGGCTGCCCATGAGTAAAAGAGGGTCGTCATGAGGCAGATCGGCGGCGGTTGGTTGGTTCAATGGTGATGATGGCGATACTCCTGGCGGGTGAGCATTTTCAGGTGATTTGTTCTGGGACACTGAGTGGAAGCTTCCAGGAGATTCCCCAAGGGGTGAGTGTATTGAAATTGAGGGTCCATTTTGGGCCTGTTGAAGGGGCGAGTGATATTCAGGGGAAGTCGGAGAGAGCAAGCTATCTCTTTGTGGCGGTGAATTTCGACGAATAGATAACCGTTTGGAAAGAAGTTTTCTCGGTGAAGCACTACGAGACCGGTCAACGTTCAAACTTCCACGGATTTCCAACATGCTACCAGACGCCGTTGTTGTGTTGCTCCCAGTACCTTGCACAGAATTACGCCAGTTCAAGATGCGATCAGTGGACTGATTCTTCGATCCCATCACAAATGAGTTTCGATGCGATGAGGAAGTCGCGGATGTCCTTGTGGCAACCGATGCGGTTCTTCCCAACATCTTTTTCGAAAAGGTGGAACTGGCATCCCAAGACTCATGTCTCCGCTTTTGGAATGCACAATCCTGCCGAAAGACTTTAATCTGACCCGTGTAATCGGCAGTTATGATAAGCTGCCCCCCTGGGTGCGCATGCCGGGCTAGATAGGCAGGTGTTTCTGGGGCGCGTCTGGGAGATTCTGAAGTCCGCACTTTGATATCAGCCTGCTTGTCCTCTGAGTGGTTGCTATTGTTTGTTGGCGCTCGGGATGAAATAACGGAATCGGCGCGGCTGACCAAGGTCACTGGTGGTGGATTGCACAAATCGTATAAGGGGTCACCAGATTGTGCTAATAATCGCCTGGTCTTCTCAGGGGCGAGGATTGCCGTAGTCACGATGGCTGAATGAGCCTCGAATACTTCCATCGGCCTTTTGTCATTCTCAGGCCGCTCATGCACTGAGGTTGGCCATATGTACACCTTTCGGTCCTCACTCCCACATATCACGTACTTTCCGTCGTCGCTGAATGATGCATGTATCTGACTGCAGGAGTTCTCATTTCCACGAAACTTGACCTCCAAGGTCCTATCCTTCAGATTATACATGCGCACACGGGAGTCGTTGCTGGTGATGAGGATTTTGACATCCGGTTGGGCGTTGTCACGTGGCAAAGCGATGGTGTCGATGCCTGTGATTTTGCTGCCCTTTGCATTTCGCCCCCGGGCTGATCGCACATGAATCTGTGAATGGGCCTTCAACCCTTCGGTGTCATACAAAATGCAAAGGCCACTCAAGCAACCTGCGATTGCGGTTTTGCCGTCTGGTGTAAATGCAACAGCGGTCACCATGTCAGGAACCTGAGCCCAGTATGCGACGGTCTTGTCTGGTATACTCCAAAGCCTCAGTTTAGAGTCAAGGGAGCCAGCTAAAAGAAGCGATCATCGCGTGGGTGAAATTGTATCGATGTCACAAAATCGACATGTTTGAATGCACAGAGACATTCAGCACGGCTAACGTGGTGTAGTCTGACAGTTTTGTCCATGGAAGAAGAGAGGAGGAAGTTGTTCTTGCTCCAACTGAGGTCCAGTATGCTCGCCGTATGACCGTCATACTCTCTGAAGAGCTTCGTTTTAAAGACAGGCGCATTGAGCTTTACGTTCTCTCCCTCGTTGTTGGTCTCAAACAACCTCTCTTCAATGTCACGGTCTTCGGTCGTTGCCAGAACCTCCCAGACTCTCAGCTTCCTGTCCTGTCCAGCAGCGGCGAGATACCTCCCGTCTTTCGAGAATTCCATTGCCCATATCGCATTGTTGGCCGAACTTGGTGGGGGAATTGGAGTAGCGGAGGGAACATCGGTGATGCTGTGGATCTTGGAGTCAATCGATATCGATGCCTTCCGGCTCTTGGACTTGCGCAGATCCAGGGCGATCTGCGCCAGGAACAGTCGGTCGAAGTCTTTCTGCTTCCTGTACTGAGCCTTGACCTTGATATAACGCGGGGGAGCAGGGAATTTGGGTATGAAGCCGACGGGCTGAGAAAAGACTTCAGCCTCGACGCCTCCTGATCGGTTCTCTGAAGAGAGCTCTGATTCATTGTCACGGAGCTCGAAGGAATCTCTCTTCTTGGAACCCATGATGCGGCTCAAGAAGGAGACACCCTTCCTGAAGTGAGATACATATCAGCCTCGAGTGCTTGGCCATGTACCTTGGCCAGGAGGATCAGGCTCAAGGGGAAGAAAGGAACAACGGTGGTTTCAGTTTAAAGGGCATATGCACATTGGGGCAACACAAAAGCAAATGCCTGATCATTTCTGGGCTAATGAGAGATTTTTGAATCAGTGCTAAGTTGTGCAACTCACTTTTTGTTGTCCTTGCCCAGCTTGCTACTAGCAGTGCTGTCAACTCGTCGAAGAAGTCCCGGGTCGGAGCTATTCCTCCCCGAGACGTCGTCGGATGGCCCGGATTCCGCATATGTTGACTTTGCAGACACACCGCCCTGTGAAGATAGTGGCAGCCTGTTCTGCGACTGAGTGCGCTCTAAGATTTGCTAGGGTAATTGGCAGTGAGCGGGCGAGATCGTTACGCATTTTAGCAAGTGGATAAAGCGCGTGCGAACATACCCTGGATATGGGGTCTAAAGCGCCTTGCTGGGAGTCCACCAGCTGCAGCTCGTTAGAGCTTAGTGGAGGACTCATGTTGGCAGCTTGGGATGATTTCAGATGGGTCCTTTGCAACGGATCATGTTTTTGATTGAGCTTGTGAGATGTGATCGTATTTGAGGTTGGGAAGCCTGAATCACATGGTGATACAGTCAGCACAGGTGTAGTTAGTAGGAGGTTAGGAGCTGGAGAAGCAGCAGTGACGAAAGTGATCGGGTGGGCGTAACCATGATACGAACCCGCGGCAAATGGGAAAGAAGAATCACCGTGCGTAAGCAAAGAGCGACCGCTGAGTGATGGTTTGATGCTTTGAGGCTAGACTTGTAATACGCGCTTGTGATAAATTCAAGATTTGAGTTGCACTTACTGCTGTTTTGAGAAGCATTATTGTCGTCAGTAGTAGTGGCAGGGGTATCATCGCTATTACCAGCATTGATATTTTGGGTGGTGGGCGTGGTCCCCAGAGGATTGGAGGTGGTGGTGTTCGCAGTGTTCGTATTATTGGTAACATTACTGATAACGGTAATGGTGGGAATGACAGCCGAAGGAGGGGTCGAGGGGGTTTCGCCAGGCGTGTTACGAATAGTTCCTAAGGTGTGGACCGCTGGGGGACCAGGCTGCTGGGAGTTCGAGTTGGAGGCCAAGTTTCTCAGGTAATACGGGGATGGATACTGCGACAGGTCAGTAAACGGTAGAAGTCCATCCCCAAGGCCTCTCGCAACTGCTGGTGGCACAATAGGCATTGTAGGGGTCAGCCGTGGGTGGTAGTGGGCACCATTGCACCCTTGCAGCACCAGGCGTTAGGCGTTAAGTTGGTGGTCCGTGGATGAGAAAGTTGAGGAGAGAGTCCTCAGACCAGAGCCTCGGCCGCCACCTCTTCATCCAACTGACACGCTGGTGGGCAACAGGCAACTTACAGTGGTGGAATTCCTGATCCGAGGGGGCGCGACCTCCATCGCCCCCATCCGCTGCCCGATTCAGGCCGCTCTTTGCGAAGCGAGCCACGAGGTACAATTTAACCTGAGGCAATCCTAGTTAGCACCTGGCAACGTTCAAAGGACTCGGGAGGAGGTATGTCAAAGTAAATGCCATGGTCGAGGAGGAAAGTGGGTTGGAAAAGTCCCGATCTTCGACCAAAGCAGAATTCGTATTGATACATATGACATTTGGCGCCCGACGTCCCATGATATCCCCATGCACAACCTGAATTGCCAGCCCTGACTCCAGACCTCCATGAAAGGGAAAGGGCCGCGTCAGGCCTTCAATGCTGATCCCGGACGAAGCGATGGAACTCCTCTTCAGCCGCTGGTCCTTGGTCCTACCAACAACGTGGCTGGATGGGGGATCGTGGATGCACAAAGCTCCATCATTTCTCCATAATATTAATGCACGGCTGCTCATCCAAGAAGTGCTACCCTTGTGCCCTACCATGTGCTAGCTGAAGCCTAGGCCGAAGAACTGACCATCTTCGTGATCATGATCTCATGAAACCTCATCTGACGATAGAAATGCGTAGCTTGGCTGTTTCTTGTACCCTCTTACCATGCCTGAGAGGCTTGGTAGACTACATACTAGTACTACGAATACTCCGAACAAGCACGGAGTGTCTGGATCCCTAGTTAGGTACGGAACATTGATGGTACATACACACGAGTAAGCCCCTTGTCCGCCTGGCCTGGGAGCCTGAGAACCTGGGAACCTAAAGGCCGAGAACGAGTATATCATGACCAACCTAATCTGATACATCCGCCTTCGTGTCGCATCTTTGACCGCCTTCAGTCATTTCAAAATCATGTCAAAGCTGTTCAATCTCCTGGCAGTCCGATCTTCTTGAACCACCATCCCAGAATCCATCACCGCACCCCCGCACCTCTGTCAATATGTACTACAAACATGCACAAAATTGATGCTTCTTTTATCCCCTGGTGGACGGCCCCACTCAAACGGGAAAGCCGAATACGAAGTGCAGTGATTCGTCCAAGTTGTCCTGAAAAGTCAAATGCTTGCACCAGTGCCTCGTTCTTTGGGTCTCACCGACTAAAATACCTCAGGGTACCTATCTCCTCATGCCAAGCCCCAGAACGACATCTCTCATTTGACTTATACGATCCGCCAGCTCCCGGTCTCAGCCCTCAACTTTCTTGATTGGCAATGCGGCCTAGATATCCTAAAAGGAATGCTTTATTTTCTGCCGCCGTTTGTCGCTTTTCATTCGCCGGCCGTGCAACGGCCGGTCCGCTACTGATGGACGTCAAACTTCCAACTCTGGATGTTCTCGTAGAGATGGCTTCAATTCCAGACAATGGTACCTCTATATTCGGGCTAAGGATTTGACTTGTCGATAATGGCGATACTGCTCCAAAACCCGCTCGCCCAACCGGCGCCTTAGGTGCCCTTTCCGCTCCACCGAACAAGGAGAGTAAGGTCTGCTTATGGGCATCGAAATGAGGCGCCTCTTGAGAAGGTGAGAGAATGTCTGCTGTCTGTTGGTTCGTATTCTGCACCGAGGCAACAGATCTGGCATCACCGGTTAGCTGATTCGTCGGCTGATCGGTTTCATCTGACGGATCTGTGGTCTCCATTGGCTGTGGTCGCCGAAGAATTTGCGGTTGGAAGACCTTTGGGGGTGCTTTGGGTGTCGACTTTTCCTTCGGTGTCCTTTTCGTCGTTGACTTTGGCCCTCGTGGCCCACGTGGCGCAGCCTGCCTCGACTCGTCTTGCCTCGTCAAGATCTTGATGGGAGTAGGCCGGTTCGGGTCAAACAAAGTACGGCTCGATGTCAATGGACTTCGTTTAAGGTCATTACTAACATGTCTCGATGTACGAGATACAGCCTCAAATTCCGGCTGATTGAGAGGCCCGCTGATCGTTGCCGAAGTTTCCCCCTCTCGAGGCATTGGCCGATTCGAGGCTTTCGGTTTTTGCTCTTGAGACCCTTGTCTGAGCAAGATTAGGAGAGGGTCATCCTGGATAAGTTGTGGGCTCCGATGTGCTCCCAATGTCCCTGTTGCTGCTAGCTCGGCCGGCATGCCTTGTTCTCGAGCAAGCGCCTGTAGTGCAGTGGCCCCACCGGCTGCTGTTGGAGATGGTTGACTGAATAAATTGAGTAACGATGCTTGTTGAACATTGTCAGGTCTGTGCACCACAGTGGCTGGGCTTGCTTGACTCTGGCTCGTTTCGATCGGTGGTGACTGGAAATTGGTAGCCTGAGCTGGAGCTGTGGTGGGAATATGTCCCGGCATGACCCCAGGTGAGTACTGTAAACTTCGTTGCGATGCTACACCACTCTGTTGCCCATAGCCGGTTCGAGGCATGATGGAGGCCGGTGAACCAAGCAGGCCTGGTAAAGGTGTACGCGATGTATTGGACAACGGCGGTTCGGCTGGCTTGGTGGCACCCTTGAAAACATCCAGTAATGCCTTTGTATGACTCGTTAATTTGGGTAAGGCACTAGCAGGCGGCACAACTGTAGAACGTGGTTGATTCAAGGACGGGCGAGCAAATTGCGGATCTCCTGTTTGTTGATACGGGGCTGGAGCCTGGGGAACTTGAGTGTACCCTTCGTCGCGCACAACTGCAACTTGCACGGGCGGATAGCGATCCCCTGATTGTGGGATCTGAAATGGTGGTGGTGGTGGTTGTTCATGCTCAAGAGCAGTAGCATGAGTATGAAAAACGTGTGGAGACGTTTGGACTTCAGGTTGAGAAAGGACTTGTTCCAGTGGTGTTTGAGGTTCCGGTTGTCTTGATGCTATGGCTGAACCGCGGAGTAGTGCCAGCAGAGCATTGGACTTTTCGGTATCAACTTGCTGCATATGACTAGGTTGCGGTGCAGCCTCTGGCAGTGCAGTTGCAGATGATGCCTGCCCAATGCTGAGGATTTTCTTCAGGTGTGCGGATGGATCTATAGCAACTGGTGCGGAAACTTCGGGCAGATCGCTAATGACGGGTGCAACGCTGTCTGTCAGTCTTGCGCCGACACCGTTGGTGTCCTGATCGTCTTCGGTGGTGACCTCCTCTAGGACCATGGGCGGGGCAGATAGATTTGAGCTATAACGATTCTCCTTCTTCCGCTGTTGAGCAATCCATTTCTTTAGAGGGTTCAAGAATGGTGCTACCATGTAGAATTTGTTGGCATTAACTGCTGGCTGATCTGTTCCACTTCCATCATGTTGCCGACTCTTCTTCAGTGTGGGCAAATCAGTAAGCTTGTACCACTCAATCTTGCTTATTTCCTTTCGTGTTTTGGGTTCGAAGTAGGTATCTTTCGGGACGCCACGGAATACGTAGAGCCTCATGTGCTGTTCGCGCATAGTCACCTGGATATATTTCATGTCTTTTTCATCTTTGACAAGGCCGGCTGCACGGATGTCAAAGCCCGTCTCCTCGTAAACTTCTCGCACCGCACAATCAAGGTCATTTTCATCCTTGTTTATCTTTCCTCTGGGAAAACTCCAATTGGCGCTCTTCTTCCAGCCTTTGACAAGGACCACTTCATCCATGTTTTCGTTGAGCATGATGGCCCCGCGAACCGGTACCCGAGACTTGTAAGCCAGGAACTCTGCGAAAGCAGTTGTATGGTGCTGGGCAGACCATTGTGAGAAAAGCGGACAGTGCTGGAAGATCCTTAAGCTGAAGTTACGCAAGGATAAGGATGGCAAGGTTGGATCGAGAGGACGGATGAAGTCTTCGTAGAACCATTGTGCCTCTTCGACTTGGAAGCAGATCCTCTCTACAGACGCAAGCTCTTCGGGAGGAAGATTGATGATAAAACGGACACATAGGTCATCGAGCCCTATAAGACGTACAATGTCAGCGTGACGAGATCGCAACCTCAGACTCGTGCATCTCACAGTCCTCCAGCTGCATCTCTGAGGATAATGGCAGAGCTGGGATGTCTTCGCATCTCCAGGGTCGTTGGTATTTTCGGGTGTTGCCAGTGTAGAATGATACGGAGTACTCCGTCCGCAGGAGGAGAGGAAAATTCTAGATGGGATTGCAAAGTGCTCGAAGAGTGCACTGCCTCACGCCTAGATGTTCGCGATTGAGAGTCAGTGCAAGAGGGTCGTTTTGTGGGGAAGGGTGTTTAGCCAGAGGGCGAAAAGAGATAGGCCAGGATGGGTACCTAGGTATCGATGGGCTTGGAAAATACACAGGGCTGGACCTATTATAGAGTTAGGGACCTAGAAATGGTTTAGGTAGCCGGTAATTAACTATTATATGCCCTTGCCAGAGAAGGAGTCGATCGGCTGCACCGCGCAGTGGATAAACAGTTACTCGTAGCTAATTACTGAGGCGTGGTGTGGCGTGAAAGTGGCTGGTGGATGGCTGTGGCGGTGCAACCCGATCAGCACTGCAGGGATTGAAGCCGAAGGAAGGAGTGCCCCAACCCGACGACTCACAAGCAAGCGCTCGGCTAGCTCCAAAACTCTTATGTAGGATGACGCAGGCGCGCGCTCTGGTTCCAGGTTGTCAAACAAGATTTGCCTGGCAATCACTTCGATCAAGCCTCTGACTCCAATGGATGATGTTCAAGCCAAGCAGCCTCTGACTGACACTACTTGTTGCTTTGTTTGCCAAAAAGTAAAATATGTGAGTGGTTAGGC
>Ga0105239_10000742_pt1 | contig 46371 bp, 55 predicted proteins | sample KBSC44metaG_FD_92761 | JGI IMG/M metagenome (GOLD analysis project Ga0105239, IMG submission 92761) | Corn rhizosphere microbial communities from Kellogg Biological Station, Michigan, USA - KBS C4-4 metaG | ecosystem: Host-associated > Plants > Roots > Rhizosphere > Soil | place: Michigan, USA...
ACTGCAAGACCTGCGACATCAAGGACCCGACCCAGAACATCAACTGGGTGGTGCCGGAAGGCAGCGGCGGCCCGAACTATCCGAACATGTGAGGGGGGCGGAGCCGACCGATCCCGGCCGATTTTCGTCACCCCAGCGAAAGCTGGGGTCTCCCTGGGGCGGGCGCCGCGCATGCCGCTTGAGATGTCAGCTTTGGCTGGCATGACGAAAGGCGAGGGACGAAGGAAGTGCGACACTTCCTTCCGTTCGCCCTGAGCCTGTCGAAGGGCTGTCCTTTCCTTTTCAGGGGTTGCAAGAAGAAGGACAGGGCTTCGACACGCTCAGCCCGAACGGAGGGATGGTTCGGCTCGAACGGAGATGGCATGGCTCCAACGGGAGGATGACCCACCCCCAACGGGAGGATGGGCTTGCGCCAACCTCCAGGATCAGGAAAGACGGGGGCGAAGGGGCAGACCATTTGTGCCGAGCCGTTCCGATATGATCCTTGCCCGCTTGTCCTGCCTCGCCGCCCTCGCCGCGACGACCATCCTGACCCCGGCGCTGGCCGACGCGCCGCGCCGTCCGGCGAAGAGCGATCCGGTGGCGGATTATGTCCGCGCCCGCATGGCCGACGATCTTGGCGCGCTCTCGATCGCGGCGAACGGCTATGCGACGGCGGCGGCCGAGAATCCCGGCAACATGACGCTGGCGCTCAGGGCCTATCGCCAGGCGGTCGCCGCCGGCGACATGGCGCTGGCGCTCAAGGGCGCGAAGGCGCTCGACGCGCAGCAGTCGCTGCCGCCGGACGGGACGCTGCTGCTGCTCGGCGACGCGGTGCAGGCGAAGGACTGGAAGCGGGCGCGGGCGCTGGCCGATCGCGTCGTCTCGGAGAAACTGTTCGCCTTCATGGCGCCGGTGATGCGCGCCTGGATCGCCTATGGCGCGCATGAGGGCGATCCGCTCGCGCCGCTGAAGGCGTTGCCGCCCGGCAGCCTCGCCGAAACCTACGGTGCCGAGCATCAGGGCCTGCTGCTGATCGCGATGGGCAAGGAGAGCGAGGGCGTCGCCGCGATCAACGCGCTGCAGCTGCCCGACGGCGCGCAGGCCACGCGGCTCCGCATCGCCGAGGCGGCGGAGCTCCAGAAGCGGCGCAAGCCGGATGCGGCGCTGGCCATGCTGGTCGGCGATACGCCCGCCACCGGCCGGGCGCGGGCGATGCTGGCCGCCCGGCAGAAGCTGCCCGGCGCGATCGACACGCCCGCCGAGGGCATCGCCAAGCTCTACGTCCATGTCGCGGCCGATCTCAACCGCCAGCAGGTGGCGCCGCTCGCGCTGGGCTTCGCGCGGATCGCGACGATGCTGGCGCCCGATGCGAGCGAGCCCTGGCTGGTGACCGCCGGCCTGCTGTCGCTCGGCGGCGCCGACGATGCGGCGCTGGAGGCGGTGAATCACGTGGCCCCGGACGATCCCTTCGCCGGCTCGGCCCGCGACACCCGCGTGATGCTGCTGGTCCGCGCCGGCCGGCCCGACCAGGCGCTCGCCGAGGCGCGGGCGGCGACGGGGGCCGCGGACGCGACGGTCGGCGACTGGGCGCGGCTGGGCGACCTGCTGTCCGCCGCCAAGAAACCGGCCGGTGCCGCCCAGGCCTATGATCGCGCGCTGGCGCTGGCCGGGGGCGACAAGGCCCCGGCGCCGGTCGCGTGGCCGCTGCTGCTCCAGCAGGCCAATGCGGTGCTGGCGGCCGGTGACTGGCCGAAGGCGCGCTCCCAGGCGGCGCGCGCGCTGGCGCTGGCGCCGCAGCAGCCGGAGGTGCTCAACTTCCTCGGCTATTCGGAGCTGGAGCATGGCGAGGATGTCGCCGGGGCCGGCGCGATGATCGCCAAGGCCAGCGCGCTGGCGCCCGACGATCCTTCGATCACCGATTCGCTGGGCTGGTCCTGGTATCTCCGCGACCGGCTGGACCGCGCCATCCCATTGCTGGAGCGCGCCGCGCAGGGCGCGCCGGCCGAGAGCGACATCAACGAGCATCTCGGCGACGCCTATTGGAAGGCCGATCGCAAGCTCGACGCCCGCTACGCCTGGCGCGCGGCGCTGGTCGCGGCCGATGACGACCAGAAGGCGCGGATCCGGGCCAAGATCGACAACGGACTGACTGCCAGGCCGTGACCCTGACCGAGACGGCCCATGCCAAGATCAATCTGGCCCTGCACGTCCGCCGCCGGCGGGCGGACGGCTATCACGATCTCGAAACCCTGTTCGCCTTCTGCACGGACGGCGATGCGCTGACCGTCGCCCGGGCCGACGCGCTGGCGCTGACGATCGGCGGGCCGTTCGGGGAGGGGCTCTCGGCTGGCGAGGACAATCTCGTGCTCCGGGCCGCGCGCGCGGTGCAGCAGGCGTCCGGAACGGTGCGGGGCGCGGCGATCCATCTCGACAAGAGGCTGCCCGTCGCCTCGGGGATCGGCGGCGGTTCGGCGGATGCGGCGGCGGCGCTGCGGCTGCTGGTGCGGCTGTGGGATGTCGATCTGCCGCACGGCGCGCTGCACGCCATCGCCGCCGGTCTCGGCGCGGACGTGCCCGCCTGCCTGGTGTCGCGCAGCTGCCGGGGCGAGGGGAAGGGCGACGCGCTCGATCTCCTCGACGATGCCACGCTGCGGGGCCTGCCGGTGCTGCTGGTCAATCCGCGCGTGCCGGTGCCGACCGGCCCGGTGTTCAAGGGTTGGGACGGCGTGGATCGCGGTGCGCTGGCCGGGGGCGATCCGCTCGCCGCCGCCCTGGCCGGGCGCAACGACCTGCAAGGGCCGGCGATCGCGCTGCAGCCGGTGATCGCCGATACGGTATCGGCGCTCGCCGCCCTGCCGGGCGCGCGCCTTGCCCGCATGTCCGGTTCCGGCGCGACCTGCTTCGCGCTGTTCGGCACAGCGGAAGAGCGGGACGGCGCGCGCGCCGCGATAGAGAATCATTTCCCCCAATGGTGGACTCTGGCAACCTTGTTGCGTTGACGTGACAGACCGCGATTCTGGTTGCATGATGCAACCGGATGGGAATTGCCGAGTTGCTCATTGGGGGAGAATGAGGATGTCGATGTTCAGGCTTGAGCTGGAAGGTCCGGTCGCCCGCGTCGTGATAGACCGTGGCGAGAAGCGCAACGCGATCCCGATCGCGCAGTGGAGCGTGCTGGAAAAGGCGGTGAGCGAGGCGGCCGCCAGCGATGCGCGGCTGGTGATCATCACCTCGGCCGATCCGGTGAGCTTCTGCGCCGGCGCCGACCTTTCCGAAATGCCCGGCCTGATCGACGACGTGAAGAAACGCCACATCTTCCGCGGCGCGATGACCAGCGCGCTGGCCCGCATCCGCGCCATCAACAAGCCGACGCTGGCGATCGTCGAGGGCGGCTGCTTCGGCGCGGGCGTGTCGCTTGCGATGGCCTGCGACATGCGCATCGCCGGGCCGAACTCCACCTATGCGATCACCCCGGCGCGCTTCGGCATCTCCTATCCGCAGCCGGACCTGATGCGGCTGGCCGAACTGGTCGGCCCGGGCCAGGCGGCGCGCCTGCTCTACACCGCCGCCACGATCGATGCGGCGGAAGCGCATCGCATCGGCCTGATCGAGATCGTCTGCGCGCAGGCGGCGACGGGCTGCGACATCATCGATTCGATCGCCGGCAACGCGCCCTACAGCCTCTATGCGCTCAAGGCGACGCTGGCGGGCCGCTTCGGCGTCGACAAGCGCTTCGACGACGCCTTCGCCTCGGCCGATTTCCAGGAAGGCTGGAAGGCGTTCCGGTCCGGCCGCAAGCCCGATTTCGCCGGATGAGCGACGGCCGGGCGGAAGCCTGGGACTCGATCGGCGAAGGCAAGGCGCGGGGCGGCATCCTGATCGTCGCCGATCACGCCTCCGCGCATGTTCCCGGTGACATCGACCTCGGCATCGCGGCCGGGGTGCTGACCCGTCACGTCGCGGTCGATATCGGCGTGGCGCCGCTGGCCCGGGCCTTCTGCGCGGCGATGGGCTGCGATGCGATCCTCGGCGGCGTGTCGCGGCTGGTATGCGACTTCAACCGCGAGGAAGACGCGCCGGGCCTGATCCCGCTCACCAGCGACGGCGCCGACATCCCCGGCAACCATCTGGACGCGGCGGGGCGCGACGCGCGGCTGGTTCGCTTCTTCCGGCCCTATCACGAGGCCGTGGCGGCGGCGATCGCGCGGGGCGGACCGGCGCTGATCGTCTCGCTGCACAGCTTCACCCCCCGGCTGGAAACGCGGCCGGAGGAACGGCGCCCGTGGGAGATCGGCATCCTCTACAATGCGGACGCGCGCGCCGCCCGCATCGCGATCCCGCTGCTGGAGGCGGCGGGCATCGTGACGGGCGACAACCAGCCTTATTCGGGCCGCGTGCTCAACGCGACGATGAACCGCCATGCCGAGGCGGCGGGGCTGCCCTATCTCGGCATCGAGGTGCGGCAGGACCTGATCGGTGATGCCGCCGGGGTGAGCCTGTGGGCCGAGCGGCTGGCACCCGTGATCGGCGCGACTTGGGACAGGTTCGCGCACGCGGGCTCTGGCGCCGCGCGCTCGCGGGCGTAAGGAAGGCGCATGGCCCGCCTCGCTCTTCCGTCCCTGCTCCTCGCTTTTGCCCTTGCCGGCTGCGACAAGCCCGCCGCGGGCGGCTCCGCCAGCGAACCCGCCGGGGCGACTATCCCCTGCGCGCTGGCCGGTGCCGCCGAGTTCCAGTCGCAATGCACCGTCGAGCGCCGCGCCGCCGGGGACGGCATCGAGCTGACGCTCCATCAGCCCGACGGCGGCTTCCGCCGCCTCCAGGTCGCGACCGACGGGCGCGGCGTCGTCACCGCCGACGGGGCGGACGCGGCGTCGGTGAAGGTGGTCGGCTCGGACGCGATCGAGGTGCGCGTCGGCGAGGATCGCTATCGCCTGCCCGCGACCGTCAAGGGGGCGGCCGTCCCGGCGCCATGAGCGGCCCCCCGATCCTCACCGCCGCCGAGACGAAGGCGGCCGAGGAGGCGTTGTTCGCGCGCGGCGTTTCGGTGTTCGCGCTGATGACGACGGCGGGCCGCGCGGTGGCCGACATCGCCTGGGATCGCTTCGGCCCCCTCGCGACCCTGATAATGTGCGGCCCCGGCAACAATGGCGGCGACGGCTATGTGATCGCGACGCGGCTGCGCGCGCGCGGCGTGCGGGTGCGCGTGGCCGCGTCCGGGGCGCCGACGACCGATGCGGCGCGCGCGGCGCGGCAGGCCTGGGGAGGCCCGGTCGAGATGCTGGGCGATGCGCCGCCAGCACCGCTGGCGATCGACGCGCTGTTCGGCACCGGCCTCTCCCGGCCGCTCGAGCCGGCACTGGCCGGGTCCGCGCGGCGCCTGCTCGCGGCGGCCACACATCGCGTCGCGGTGGACCTGCCGAGCGGCATCGCCACCGACGACGGCGCGGCGCTCACCGACTTGCCGCCCGCGCACCTGACCGTGGCGCTCGGCGCCCTCAAGCGCGCGCACCGGTTGATGCCGGCGTCGGCACGCTGCGGCGCGGTGGTAGTCGCCGACATCGGCCTCGGTGCCCTGCCGCGAGATGTGATCGGGATCGATCGTCCGGCAATCGCGGCGCCCGGGTTCGAGGCGAACAAATATACGCGCGGCAAGGTGCTGGTGGTGGCCGGCGCGATGCCGGGCGCGACCTTGCTCGCGTCGCTGGCGGCGCAGCGGGCCGGCGCCGGCTATGTGGAGCTGCTCGGTGCGGCCGGCGAGGCGCCACCGCACGCGCTGGTCCGCCGGGCCTGGGACGATGCGGCGCTGGCCGACAGGCGGATCGGCGCGATCGTGATCGGTCCCGGCCTCGGCATGGACGAGGAGGGCCGGCGACGGCTCGACCTTGCCCTCGGGACGGATCGCCCGCTGGTGCTGGATGCCGATGCGCTCACCCTGCTGGCGAAGGTGGGGCTCGATCGGCTGGCCGATCGCGCGGCGCCCACGGTGCTGACGCCCCATGGCGGCGAATATGCACGGCTGTTCCCCGATGCCAGGGGTAGCGCGCTCGACAGGGCGCGGGACGGGGCGCGGGCGGCCGGCGCGATCCTGCTGCTCAAGGGCGCCTGCACGGTGATCGCGCACCCGGATGGCCGCGCCGCGATCGGTGCCCCGGCGCCGGCCTGGCTGGCGAGCGCGGGGACGGGGGACGTGCTGGCCGGCATCCTCGGCACGATGCTGGCGCAGATGGACGATCCGTTCGAAGCGGCGCAGGCGGCGGTGTGGCTCCATTCCGATGCCGCGCGGCGCGCGGGGCCGGCATTGATCGCGGACGATCTGGTTGAGACGCTGCGGGGCGCCGTAGCCGACTGCCTTTGAGCCTTCGCGCAAAACGCCGTTCGCCCTGAGCTTGTCGAAGGGCTGTCCTTTCTTCTACCGGCGGCCAGTAGAGAAGGGCAGGGCTTCGACGAGCTCAGCCCGAACGGGAATAGAGAGTGAGCGTTCCAGACACCGTGACGACCGCTGGCACCATCATCCGCCTCGCCGCGCGCGGCGACGGCGTGACCGCCGATGGCCGCACCGTGCCTTTCGCCGCACCCGGCGATGTCGTGCAGCCGGATGGTGCGATCCAGCCCGGCCCCCACCACCAGACGCCGCCCTGCCGCCATTTCCCGACCTGCGGCGGCTGCACCCTCCAGCATGTCGACGACGCGGCCTATGCCGACTATCTCGTCGATCGCATCGCCGGCGCCCTGGCGTCGCAGGGGCTGCGCGCGGACATCGGCCGCCCGCACCTGTCCCCGCCGCGCACCCGCCGCCGCGCGTCGCTCCGGGCGGAGCGGATCGGGCGCAGGATCCTGCTCGGCTTCAACGAGGGGCAGAGCCGCAAGATCGTCGATTTGGCGGAGTGCTGGATTCTGCTGCCGGAGCTGTTCGCCCTGCTGGCGCCTTTGCGGACCCTGCTCGCCACACTGCTGGCGGACAAGAAGGGCTGCGGCGTGGAGCTGGCGCTGGCCGACCAGGGTATCGACCTGCTGCTGACCGGCATCGATCCCGCGGGATTGCCCGCCATCGAGGCGATCAACGATTTCGCCGCCGCGCAGGGGTTGGCCCGCGTCGCCACCGATGGCGGCTATGGCGCCGAGGCGCGCTGGGAGCCGCGGCCGGCGACGGTGACGCTGGGCGGCGTGGCCGTCGCGCTGCCGGCGGGGGGCTTCCTGCAGGCCACGGCCGATGGCGAAGCGGCGTTGCTCGCGTCGGTGCGCGAGGCGGTGGGCGATGCGAAGACGGTGGCCGATCTCTTCTCGGGCCTCGGCACCTTCGCGCTGCCGCTGTCCGCCACGGCCAGGGTGCTGGCGGCGGAGGGCGCGCGCGATGCCGTGCTGGCGCTTAAGGCGGCCGCCGGGCGGGCGGGGCGGGCGGTCGTCGCGGATCATCGCGATCTGTTCCGGCGGCCCTATACGGCGGCCGAATTGTCGCGCTTCGGGGCGGTGGTGCTCGATCCGCCGCGCGCGGGGGCGAAGGAGCAGGTGGCCGAGCTGGCCAAGGCCGGGCTGCCCCGCATCGCCTATGTCTCCTGCAACCCCGCCACCTTCGCGCGCGACGCGAAGATGCTCGTGGAGGAGGGCTGGACGATCGAGTGGATCAGGCCGGTGGGCCAGTTCCGCTGGTCGACCCATGTGGAATTGGCCGCCAGCTTCCGGCGATAGGCGGTTCTGTCCCCGCTCGATCGCGGTGGGATATAGCCGTCTCCCGCCTTCTCGGGGGAGAAGGAGGGGCCACACGCAGCGTGGGGAGGATGAGGGTCTTCTTCTTCCGGGCGCGGGCGCGCGACCCTGTCCTCCGTTCGTCCTGAGCGAAGTCGAAGGACGTGCTGCAAGCGCGGCATCGGGGGGCGCGTCCTTCGACTTCGCCCGGGACGAACGGGGGCATTCAGCGCCCGATTTCCAGCGGCCGACGGTCTCGCGTCCGGCGGAGAACAAGAAGACCCTCACCCAACCCTCTCCCGTGAAAAACGGGAGAGGGCGGGAAGGGCTCAGTGGTTCTGCTTGTTGCCGTCGGGATCGTGCGAAAAGACGCGGCCGACCGACTTGGCGTCCTGGCCGGCGCCGTGGACCGTGTTGCAGGCCGTAACGAGCAACGCGCCCGCCAGCAGGGCCAGAGTGGTGATGGTGCGCATGATCGTCCCCGCCCTGAAAATGTTGGGCGGTTATGCCCCAACTCTCCCCTTCCGGAAAGGGAGAGGCGAGGATGGGTTCACCTGGGCAGGGCGTGGCTCTCTACGGAGACGAGCCCACTCCAAGCCCCTCCCTGTCAGGGAGGGGCGTTCCATAGGCCTCAATCGTCGGCGAACAGCTTCGCGAAGGAGCGCTTCTCGCGGGTCTTCCAGTGGCCGCGATGATAGGCGTCGGAGGCCAGCAGCGGCAGCACCGAGGTCGCCTCGGCATAGACCATCTGCTCCAGCGCGGTGTTCACCTTGCCCCACGAGGCCGCTTCCTGCAGCGTCGAGGAGGAGCAGGCGCCGTCGCGCACGTCCGCCACGGTGATCTGGATGGCGTACTTATGCACCTCGACATCGTCGTGGCCCAGGATTTCGGCGCAGACCACGGTGTCCTGCACGAAATTCTTCGGTACGCCGCCGCCGATCATCAGCAGGCCGGTGGTGCCCGCCTGGATCTTGATGTCAGTCAGCTCGCGGAAGTCGGCGATCGAATCGATGGTGAGATAGGCCTTGCCCGCCTTCATCGCGTCGACCTGGTGCTTGACGAGGCCGAAGCCGGCCGACGAATCGGTGAAGGCCGGGCAGAAGATCGGCACGTCATGCTCGAAGGCGAGCTTGACGAGGCTGTTGTCCTTCTTGCCGTGCTGGGTGAGGTAGCGGCCCATCTCGCGGATGAAGGCGCGCGAGCTGTAGGCCTTGGCCGGCAGGCTCTCGGCGATGTCGAAGATGGTGTGGTCGACGTTCTGCAGCGCCACCTCGTCGATATAGGTGTCGTAGATGCGATCGATGTAGAGCGAGCGCAGCGTGTCGTCGTCGGGGATTTCCTTGGCCTGGTAATGCTTGTGGCCGAGGCCTTCGAAGAAATCCATGTCGACGATCGAGGCGCCGGTGGCGACCACGGCATCGACCATGTTGTTGCGGATCAGCTCGGCATAGAGATCCATGCAGCCGCCGGCCGAGGTGGAGCCCGCGATCACCAGCACCACCGAGCAATCCTTGTCGGCGAGCATCTGGTTGTAGATGTCGGCGGCGCGGCCGAGATCGCGCGAGGTGAAGCTCATCTTCTTCATCGCATCGACGATCGGGCGCGCGTCGAAGCTGGTGATGTCGACATGCTCGACGACGGTGGACAGGAGCTCCGCCTTGCGGGTGTCGTTGATCGGGGTCTGCTCGTTCATGATATTCTCCCTTTCACGTCCCCCGGCGAAACCGGGTGACATGAGGCAAGCGCGGCGCTCAGCCGCCTGAGATGCCGGCTTTCGCCGGCATGACGGGTGAAGTGTGTGGCCTGTGCCTTACAGCTTGATGACGCGCCCGGCCACCTTGGCCGGCTGCTCCGCCTCGATGTAGAGGCTCGCCATCGGCTCGTCGTCCACGATCACCGTCTCACCGTTGGTGAAGCCGTTGAACGCGGTCCGCATCGCGGAGCCGTAGGCGCCGAGCATGCCGATCTCGATATAGTCGCCGGCACGCACGTCGGCGGGCAGATCGAACGGGCCGGCCATGCGATCCATGTCGTCGCAGGTCGGGCCGTAGAAGCTGAAGCCGATCTTCTTCGCGTTCGATTCCGGCTCGCGCAGCAGCGTGACCGGGAAACGCCAGCCGATATGCGCCGCATCGAACAGCGCGCCATAGGCGCCGTCGTTGATGTAGAGTTCGTCGCCGCGGCGACGCTCGACGCGGACCAGCAGCGAGGCGTATTCGGCGCACAAGGCGCGGCCCGGCTCGGCCCACAGCTCCGCCGAATAGCTGACCGGCAGCGACTCGAAGCCCTCGTGGATGACGTGGAAATACTGCTCCAGCGCCACCGGCTCCATGTCCGGATAGACGGACGGGAAGCCGCCGCCGACGTCGATCACGTCGACGGTCACGGCGGCCGAGACGATCGCGGCGCGCACGCGGGTCAGCGCCTCGGCATAGGCCGCCGGGCTCATCGCCTGCGATCCCACGTGGAAGCAGATGCCGAGCGCGTCCGCGACCTGGCGGGTCGCCATCAGCAGCGGGGCGGCATCGGCCAGGTCCACGCCGAACTTCGACGCGAGGCTGAGCTTGGAGTGATCGGACGAGACGCGCAGGCGCACGCACAAGGTCAGGTCGGTCGCGCCGTGGGTGGCGCGCACGATCTTGTCGAGCTCCTCCTGGCTGTCGAGCGAGAAGGTGCGGACGCCGTGGGTGAAATACGCTTCGGCGATGGCCTCCTCGGCCTTCACCGGATGCATGAAGCACAAGGTCGCCTCGGGGAGCGTGCGCGCGACCAGACGGACCTCGGCGATCGAGGCGACGTCATAGTGCGTGATTCCGCCGTCCCACAGGGTCAGCAGGAGCTCCGGCGACGGGTTCGCCTTCACGGCATAGAGGGACCGACCCGGAAACTTCTCCGAGAAGAAGCGGGCGGCACGCTTGGCGGCGTGCGGACGGACGAGCGTGACCGGCTGAACCGGACGAAGGGAAGCAGCTACCCCCAGCGCGCTATGATGCTTGTGCAATTCAAGGGACCTCCAACGAGCAGTTACGGTGAAAGCTGCCTTGCGGTTGGAAGTCCCATGGGGCAGCGAGGGGCGCGATATACGTATGCAGACCCCCCATGTAAAGACCCATGGAAAACCGCGGAGAACAGCCATTTTTGCCGCCGAATCACGTCCGCCGTTCACGAACCGGGAACCGACTCTCGAGGGTGTCCGGGCCGCAGCCCTTGCCCTGAGGGGAATTGGGGTCCGCACGCCGTTGATTTCAACCGAGATCCGGGGTGAGCCGGTCTATATCAAGGCCGAGTGCCTCCAGCGCACCGGCAGCTTCAAGGTACGGGGCGCCTGGTGGTGCCTCTCCTCTCTGCCGGAGGCGCAAAGGGAGGCCGGGGTGGTGGCCTTCTCGTCGGGCAACCACGCGCAGGGCGTGGCCTGGGCGGCGAAGCGGATGGGCGTGCCGGCGGCGATCGTGATGCCGGCCGATGCCCCGGCCGCGAAGGTGGCGGGCACCCGCGCGCTCGGCGCGGAGGTGATCTTCTACGACCGCATGCGCGAGGATCGCATCGCCATCGCGACCAATCTCGCGACGGAACGCGGCGCGATGCTGGTGCCGCCGTTCGACCATCCCCGGATCGTCGAGGGGCAGGGCACGGTCGGGCTGGAGATCGCCGACCAGTATCGCGAGGCGACGGGCGCGGAGGTGCGCGTCATCGCCGCCAATTGCGGCGGCGGCGGGCTCACCTCCGGCATATCGATCGCCGTGCCCGATGCGCGCATCTTCGCGGTGGAGCCCGAGGGCTGGGGCGATGTCGGCGAATCGCTGCGGCGGGGCGAGATCGTGTCGGTCGGGCCGAACCCGCCGCCGACATCCTGCGACGCGCTGCAGACGCTGGCCTGCTCGCCGCTGACCTTCTCCGTGCTCAGCGCGCGCGGCGTCGAGGCGGTGACGGTGACAGAGGCCGAGGTCGGCACGGCGATGCGCTTCGCATTCGAGACGCTCAAGATCGTGGCGGAGCCGGGCGGGGCGGTGTCGCTGGCGGCGGCGCTGGCCGGCAAGCTGCCGCTCGATCGCACGGTGGTGGTGGTGTCGGGCGGCAATGTCGATCCGGCCCGGTTTCAGGCGATGACCGCATGATCCTGGGCAGCGGCTTCTTCACCTTCGCGCTCAGCGTCGCGATGATCGCGGCCTTCGTGCTGGGCGCCTTCGGCGTCCGCCTGATCGCGACCGGCCGGGATCGCAAGCGCGGCGCGCTGATGCTGGGCGTGGCGGCGGTGCTGGTGATGAACGTGCTGATATGGGCGTGGCCAATGCCGCATCGGTGAGAGTGTCTGAAAGGATCGTCGTTCCGGCGGAAGCCGGAACCCATGGATACGGTGCGTTTCGAAGGCGGGACCACCGCCGTCCATGGGTCCCGACTTTCGTCGGAACGACGGAATATATTCGGGCTCGACCTCAATCCACCGGCCGTCATCCCCGCGAAGGCGGGGATCCATAAGCCCGGCGCTCGAAGCAGCGCGGCGCGCGCCGGCCGATACAGTGCGTATGGATCCCCGCCTTCGCGGGGATGACGGCCGGTTTGGGCAGCCTATTTCAGCCGCATGTCCAGATAGCCGTCCACCGACTGCATCAGCTCGGTCATCTCGTGCGCGAAATTGTGGTTCGCGTTCGGGATGACGTCGTGGTGGATGGTGATGTGCTTCTGGGTGCGCAGCTTGTCGACCAGCTTCTGGGTCGCGCCGGGCGTCGCCACCTCGTCCGCCTCGCCCTGGATCAGGATGCCGGACGACGGGCAGGGCGCGAGGAAGCTGAAATCGTACATGCTGGCCGGCGGCGCGATCGAGATGAAGCCGCGCGCCTCGGGACGGCGCATCAGCAGCTGCATGCCGATCCACGCGCCGAAGCTGTAGCCGGCGATCCAGGTCTGCGAGGCCTCGGGATGGATCGACTGCACCCAGTCGAGCGCGGAGGCGGCGTCGGACAGTTCGCCGATGCCGTTGTCGAACACGCCCTGCGACTTGCCGACGCCACGGAAATTGAAGCGCAGCGTCGCGAAGCCGCGGCGCACGAACGTCTTGAACAGCGCCTGCACGATGGCGTTGTTCATCGTGCCGCCCGCCAGCGGGTGCGGATGGAGGATCAGCGCGACGGGCGCGCGGGGACGGGGACCGGGAGTGAAACGGCCTTCGAGGCGGCCTTCGGGCCGGGGAAAATGACTTCGGGCACGGGCACCTGACGAAAGAGAGGGAGCGGCACTGGCCGCGCGAACGGCGTCCTATATAGAGAGCGAGCCCTGTCGCGCAACGAATCCGGGAGCGTACCTGTTTCAATGTCGTCCCGCATCTATCTGGACCATGCCGCGACCACCCCGCTGCGCCCAGCCGCGCGCGCGGCGATGCTGGATGCCTGGGATGCCTGGGCGAATCCGTCCTCCCCCCATGCGGAGGGCCGCGCGGCGCGCGCCGGGCTGGAGGCGGCGCGGCTGCGGATCGCCGAGGCGCTCGGCTGGCGCGGCGCGATCCTGTTCACCAGCGGCGCCAGCGAGGGCATCGCGATGGCGATGGCGCGGGCCAGGCCGGCGCGAAGAGGCCGGGGGCGGACGATCGTCTCGACCGTCGAGCATGACGCGGTGCGCCGCCATGGCGGGGATGCGGTGGAACTGGCCGTCGGCGCGGACGGCCGTGTGACCGAGGTCGGGCTGGCGCTCGCCTTCGAGCAGGCGGGCGCGGCGCCGCTGGTCGCGGTGCAGGCGGTCAACAGCGAGACGGGCGTGATCCAGCCGCTCGAGGCGATCGGCGAGGCGGTGCGCGCGGCGGGTGGCCTGTGGCTCTGCGACGCGACCCAGGCGGTGGGCAAGATGCCGCTGCCCGATGCCGATTTCCTGGCCTTTTCCGCGCACAAGTTCGGCGGGCCGCCGGGGATCGGGGCGCTGCTGGTCAAGGATCTCGCGACGCTGTCGCCGAGCGGCGGGCAGGAGCAGGGCTATCGCGGCGGCACCGAGGACTGGCCGTCGGTCGCCGGCATGGCCGCCGCGCTGGACGAGGGAGCGGGCTGGATCGAGCGCGTCGGCGATCTGCGCGGCCATCTCGATAGCGCGATCGAGGACGCGGGCGGCGCGGTGATCGCCCGCGACGCGCCGCGCCTCGGCACCATCGCTTCCTATCGCATGCCGGGCATGGCGGCGGCGGCGCAGCTGATCCGCTTCGACAGCGCCGGTTTCGCGGTGTCGGCCGGCAGCGCCTGCTCGTCGGGCAGCCTGAGGCCGAGCCATGTGCTGGCCGCCATGGGGCTGGATGCGCAGGCGGCCGGCGAGGTGATCCGGGTGAGCTTCGGCCGCACCACGCGCCGCGAGGACGTCTGGCGTTTCGCCGACCAATGGCGCCTGATCGCCCGGGATGCCCGCGCGAGGGCGGCATGATCTATCTCGACTATCAGGCGACCACCCCGCTCGCGCCCGAGGCGCTGGCGGCGATGCGTCCGCTGCTGGAGGAAGGCTTCGGCAATCCCCATTCGCCGCACCGCATGGGCCGCGCGGCGAAGGCGGCGGTGGAGGTGGCGCGCGAGCAGGTCGCCGCGCCGTTCGGTCCGGGTGGGCGGCTGCTGTTCACCGGCGGCGCCACCGAGGCGCTCAACTGGGCGATCAAGGGCATCGCCGAGACGAGCCCGCGCCGCCGCATCGTCACCACCGCGATCGAGCATGCCGCAGTACTCGATACCGTCGCGTGGCTGGGCGGGCGGGGGCATGACGTCGTCATCCTGCCGGTCGATCGCGATGGCATCATCGATCTCGAGGCCGCGCGCGCCGCGATCGATGGCGATACGGCGCTGGTCGCGGCGATGCTGGTCAACAACGAGATCGGCACGATCCAGCCGATCGCCGAGCTCGGCGCGCTGGCGAGGGCGGCGGGCGCGACGATGATCTGCGACGCGGTGCAGGGCTATGGCCGTGTGCCGCTGCCGGTGGCGGCGTGCGACCTGATCGCGATCTCGGCCCACAAGATCCATGGCCCGAAGGGCATCGGCGCGCTCTGGCTGCGCGACGGCGTGGCGCCCGCGCCGTTGATGCATGGCGGCGGACAGGAAGGCGGCCTGCGCTCGGGCACGCTCGCGCCGGCCCTGTGCGCGGGTTTCGGTGTGGCGGCGCAACTGGCCTTCGCGCGGATCGAAGCGGATGCCGACCATGTATTCAGGCTGTTCGGACGGGCGCACTCGATGCTTGGCGGTTGGGACGTTAATGGGGCGCTCGACTATCGCTACTTCGGCAATCTCAACGTCCGCCGCGATGGGCTCGACGTGTCCCGGCTGATGGCCGATGTGCGCGACGTGGCCTTCTCCGCCGGCTCCGCCTGCGCCAGCGGATCGGGCCGGCCTAGCCATGTGCTGGAGGCGATCGGCCTCACCGCCGCGCAGGCCCGCTCCAGCATCCGCCTCGGCTTCGGCCGCTATACGACCGAGCGGGAGATCGACACCGCCATGGCCCTCATCCGCGACGCCGCCGATCGCCAGCGGGCCTTCGCATGACCCGCATCCGCTTCCTCGATCCGCGCGGCGACGTGTCGGCCGAGGTGGAGGCGCCGGCCGGCGCGCGCCTGCTCGACGTGGCGCAGGCCGTCGGCCAGCCGCTGGAAGGAACGTGCGAGGGGCAGATGGCCTGCTCCACCTGCCACGTCATCGTCGCGGCCGAGGATTTCGGGCGGTTGCCCCCGGCCTCCGAGATGGAGGAGGATTTGCTCGATCTCGCCGCGCACGTGTCGCGCACGTCGCGCCTCGCCTGCCAGATCTGGCTGGACGAGGATCTGGACGCGCTCACCGTCCGCATGCCGGGCGCGGCACACGACATGACAGGGCGCTGAGGATTCCCCCTCGTCGTCCCGGCGGAAGCCGGGACCCATGGACGGCGGCACGTTCGAATGGGTGCGCCCGGCATGCTTGCGGGTATCGGATAGATTGGCGAGTGCCGCGCTTTTTCATCGCGCTCACCGCAATCATGGGTCCCGGCTTTCGCCGGGACGACGACGGGCTGCTTAATATTCGTGGCGGATATCCTCGCCGACCAGCGCCACCCACGGATGCCGTCGCTCGTCGTAGACGCACACGGACGGCGCCGGGAAAGCGGGATCGGCGAACCCGCCCACCGGAACCGTGACGAAGCCCGGAATCTCGTCGACCACATAAAAGACGATCGCGCTGCAGATCGGGCAGAAGCGGAAACGGGCATGGTTGCCACCGTCGCCGATCCGCAGCCATTCGCGCCATTCCCCGGCGATCGTCACCCGGTCGCCGGGAAAGCGCGCCTGCACGGCGAAGGCGCTGCCCGAACGCTTCTGGCAATCGAGGCAATGGCAGACCGAGACGCGCACCGGATCGCCTTCGCAGACGGCGGAGAGCGCGCCACAGGAGCAGGAGGCGGTGCGATGGGGCATGGGCGCCAGTCTAGCCGATCCGTCATGCCCTTGTCATCGGCGGGCGTGTCCCCTATCTGCCGCGCCGGGAGTCGGGCGGACGGCGTCGTCGCCAACTTGGTCAGGTCCGGAAGGAAGCAGCCACAACGATTTCTCGTCGGGTCGTTCCGGCTCCCACCCTTTCCCAAGCAGAGATGTTTTCGGCTTCTCCGTCATCCTGACGGAGGCCGGGATCCATGGGGCGCAGCGATGCTGGCCTGGCGCGGCCTCGAGGCCAGGTCGCCGGAATGACGACGGGGAAGGGAAGCGGGCGGAAAAGGCTGGTCCCGATCCGGCCTGCGATGCGCTAGACATGTTCCGATGAGCGATTCCCCCGCACCCTATCGCGTTCTCGCACGCAAATACCGGCCGCAGACCTTCGCCGAGCTGATCGGGCAGGATGCCATGGTCCAGACGCTGGGCAATGCGATCCGGCGCGGCCGGCTGGCGCATGCCTTCCTGATGACCGGCGTGCGCGGGGTGGGCAAGACCTCCACCGCGCGGCTGATCGCCAAGGCGCTCAACTGCATCGGCGAAGACGGGCAGGGTGGGCCGACCATCGATCCCTGCGGCGTCTGCGAGCCGTGCAGGGCGATCGCCGAAGGCCGGCACATCGACGTGGTCGAGATGGACGCCGCCAGCCACACGGGCGTCGACGACGTGCGCGAGATCATCGAGGCGGTGCGCTATTCGGCGGTCTCGGCGCGCTACAAGATCTACATCATCGACGAAGTCCACATGCTGTCCAAGAACGCCTTCAACGCGCTGTTGAAGACGCTGGAGGAGCCACCCGCGCACGTGAAGTTCCTGTTCGCCACCACCGAGGTGAACAAGGTGCCGATCACGGTGCTGTCGCGCTGCCAGCGCTTCGATCTCCGGCGCATCCCGGCGGAGCTGCTGGCGCGGCATTTCCAGCATGTCGTGGATGCCGAGCAGGTGTCGGCGGAGCCCGAGGCGCTGGCGCTGATCGCGCGCGCGGCGGAAGGCAGCGCGCGCGACGGGCTTTCGATCCTCGACCAGGCGATCGCCCATGCCGGCACCGATTCCGGTGGCGTCAGCGCCGGGCAGGTGCGCGAGATGCTGGGCCTCTCCGATCGCGGCGCGGTGCGGCGGCTGTTCGCGCTGCTGCTGTCCGGCGACGCGCCCGCCGTGCTGGCGGCGCTGGCCGAGCAGCATGCGCTGGGCGTGGAGCCGGCCGCCCTGTTCCGCGGGCTGCTGGAGGCGGTGCATGGCGTCACCCGCGCCAAGGCCGGCGGCGCGCCCGATCCGGCGCAGTCGGTGGAGGAACGGGCGGCGCTGGAGGAATGGGCCGGCAAGCTCGGCCACGCCACGCTCCACCGGCTCTGGCAATTGCTGCTCAAGGGGCTGGGCGAGGTCGAGACCACGGCGATGCCGATGGAGGCGGCCGAGATGGCGCTGCTGCGTGTCGTCCATGCCGGCACCTTGCCCGATCCCGGCGAACTGCTGCGGCGCCTCCAATCGGGCGAGCCGATGCCGGCGGTGGATGCCGCCGCGCCGGTCGCGGGCGGCGGCGCGGCCCCGGCGATGGCGGCGGTGCCCGCGCAGCCCGTGGTACGCGTGCCGGAGAGCTTTCCCGCGCTGGTCGAGGCCATCGCCAGCCGCCACGCCCATCTCGCGCAGCAATTGCACGATTATGCCAGCCTCGTCCGCTACGCGCCGCCCGAGCTGGCGCTCCATCCGCGCCGGCCGATCGACGGCAATATCGCCAAGGCCCTGACCGACGTCTTCCCGATCGAGTGGAAGATCGCGCTGGCGGATCAGCCCGGCGAACCGACCTTGCGCGAGCAGGAATTGGCCGCCAAGGCGGCGGCCGAACAGGCAATCCTCGACAGCCCGGTGGTGGCGGCGATCCGCTCCGCCTTTCCGGGCGCCGAGCTCATCGCAGACGAACGGAGCATCGCATGAACATCGAAGAGCTGATGAAGGCCGCCCAGAATGTGCAGGACCAGCTCAGCAAGGCGCAGGACAGCCTCGACAAGGTCGAGGTCGAGGGCGTCGCCGGTGGCGGGCTGGTAAAGGTGAAGGCGTCGGCCAAGGGCCGCGTCATCGGCCTCGACATCGACGAGAGCCTGCTCCAGCCGTCCGAGAAGCAGATGCTGGAGGATCTGATCGCCGCCGCCTTCAACGACGCGCGCGCCAAGGCCGATGCGGTCAGCCAGCAGGAAATGGGCAAGATGGCGGAGGGCCTGCCGTTGCCGCCGGGGTTCAAGCTGCCGTTCTGATCGGGGCCTTTCCGTCGCGCGTCGTACGGCTCTTCGCGCGTTCCGTAGCCCTTCGCGCGTCGCATGGCCCTTTGCGCGTCCCGCAATCCTTTGCGCGCGCCACGGCCCTTTGCATCACGCCAGCGGAAGCTGGGGTCCCCCTGGGCCTTGCGCTGCGTCTCACCGGCCTGAGATCCCAGCCTTCGCTGGGATGACGAGGAGGGGGATAACGAGAAGGGGTGGGATGGCGAGGGGGCGAATGACCCCAATCCGTTCGCGGGATTGAATAACCCCGATCCGTTCGCCCTGAGCTTGTCGAAGGGCCGTTCTCCTCTTGAGCGCAGGACCGAAGAAGAAAAGCAGGGCTTCGACAGGCTCGGCCCGAACGGGTGGAGGTGTCAGGCCTTATTTCAGGCATCCGTCATATCCGCCCGTATGCACCGCGCCGATCCGCCGGGCGATGGTGTTGCCGTAGCGCAGCACGAAGCCCTTGGGCGCCACCGCGCCGCGCTTCTTGGGCAGCGGCAGCACGGCGGCGATGCGCGCCGCCTCGGTCGGCGTCAGGTGGCTGGCGTCGTGATGGAAGTAACGCTGGGCGCCGGCGTTGACGCCATAGGTGCCAATGCCCGTCTCGGCGACGTTCAGGTACATCTCCATGATCCGGCGCTTGCCCCAGAGCGTCTCGATCAAGACGGTGAAATAGGCCTCGAACGCCTTGCGGATGTAGGAACGGCCCTGCCAGAGGAAGACGTTCTTGGCGGTCTGCTGGCTGATCGTCGATCCGCCGCGGATGCGCTTGCTGTCCTCGTTATGCGCCATCGCCTTCTCGATCGCGGTGAAGTCGAATCCGTGATGCGTGCAGAAGCGGGCATCCTCGGCGCCGATCGCGGCGCGCGCCATGTCGGGATCGATGCGCGAGAGCGGCATCCAGTCCTTGCTGATGCCGCGCCCGTCGAGCGCGTTGGTGAGCATGGTGACGGTCACCGGCGGCGGCACGAAGCGATACAGGCCGACCCACAGGATCGTGGCGACCACGAACCAGACCGCCAGGCGGACGCCCCATCGCATCAGGCGGCTCAGGGTGAAGCGGCGGCGGGGTAGGGCCTTGGCGGTCTCGTCCATCCCGTTGCGCGTAGCGGGCGGGCGCCGGTCTGGACAAGCCGGAAAACCCGCACCGGAGGCTTTGGTAACGGCACCGAAACCATTCCGGGCCTATCAGGGCGGCGTGCCGAGCCGGCGTGGTTGCGCCGCGGTCCACCGGAAACGACAGGGCGAGAGATGAAGCACGATCCCCAAAGGGAGACCGTCTCCCTGCGGCATCAGGAGCCGCGCCTCGCCACGGAGCTTCCCGCGGCGATGATCCTCGACGAGGGCGAGCCGATCGAGGCCGCGCTCGTCAATTTCTCGCGGCACGGCTTCCGCCTGCACGTGAAAGGGCATTACCAGGCCGGCGAGACCTTCCGGCTGGAGGTGGCGGGCTGGCCCCGCCTGGCCGGGCGGGTGATCTGGAACGACAAGGGCCGGATCGGCTGCCTGTTCGACGAGCCGCCGGGCGAGAAGGTGTTCCAGGCGATGTGCGCCTCGGCGACGGGGTATGACCGCGCGGGTTTTTGAGAGGCGCGCGTGAGGAAACTCGCTTTCTCATAACTTCGCGAACGATAAACCACTGCCGTTCGCTTCGAGCGAAGGGGCGAGCCTGTCGAGACCCGCAGTCGAGAAGTCACGCTGGGGTTCTCGACGGGCGCGTCTCGACTGCGCTCGACGCTGCTCGAACCGAACGGAGGCTTTCACGCCTCGCCCAAAAGAAAAGGGCGCCCGCCTCGCGGCGGACGCCCTTTCCATCAGGGAACCGGAATTCAGGCCGCGGCGGGCAGCAGGCCCTTGCCGCCGGCGAGCCGCAGCATCGCCTTCTGCAGCTTGTCGAACGCGCGCACCTCGATCTGGCGGACGCGCTCGCGCGACACGCCATAGACCTGGGAGAGCTCCTCCAGCGTCTTCGGGTCGTCCGACAGGCGCCGCTCGGCGAGGATATGCTTCTCGCGGTCGTTGAGATCGTCCATCGCCTCGACCAGCAAATCGTGGCGGACGTGCTTCTCCTCGTCCTCGGCCAGGCGCTCGTCCTGCAGCGGATCGGTGTCGACCAGCCAGTCCTGCCAGCTGCCCTCGCCATCCTCCCGCACCGGCGCGTTGAGCGACGAATCGCCGCCCATCGCCATGCGCCGGTTCATCGAGTTGACCTCCTCCTCGGTCACGCCGAGATCCTTGGCGATCTTGGCGAGATGCTCGGGGTTGAGATCGCCCTCCTCGAAGGCGTCGAGCTTGGACTTCATCCGGCGCAGGTTGAAGAACAGCTTCTTCTGCGCCGCGGTGGTGCCCATCTTCACGAGGCTCCACGACCGCAGGATATATTCCTGGATCGAGGCGCGGATCCACCACATCGCATAGGTGGCGAGGCGGAAGCCGCGATCGGGCTCGAACTTCTTCACGCCCTGCATCAGGCCGATATTGCCTTCCGAGATCAGCTCGGACGCGGGCAGGCCATAGCCGCGATAGCCCATCGCGATCTTGGCGACGAGACGCAGATGCGAGGTGACGAGCTTCGATGCCGCCTCGGTGTCGCCATGCTCCTGATAGCGCTTGGCGAGCATATATTCCTCCTCGGGGGCGAGGATCGGAAAGCGGCGGATCTCCGACATGTAGCGGTTGAGGCTCTGCTCACCACCAAGCGCGGGGATGGTCGCGGGGACTTTTGCGGCACTTGCCATGTTTGTGTCTCCCAAACCTTGTGGAGCCGACTCAAAATCGGTTCCGACTTGAAACCTTTATAGCGAGAGTTCGCTGAACAGTCGCTGCATATCGTCAGGAATTTTGCTGATCAGACTGATAGACTGGCTTGTGATCGGATGGATGAAACCGAGCACCGCCGCGTGCAATGCCTGTCTTTGAAAGCTCAACTCCTTCAATAACTTCGCGTGCCGCGACCCGGCGCGGCCATAGACCGGATCGCCGAGCAGCGGATGGCCGATCGAAGCCATGTGGACGCGCACCTGATGGGTCCGCCCGGTTTCCAGCCGGCATTCCACCAACGCCGCATCCTTCAGTTTCGACTCCAACCGCCAATGGGTTACCGCATGTTTGGCGTGCGACGCCTGTACGATCGCCATCTTCTTGCGGTCGTGCGGCGAACGGGCGAGCGGCGCGTCCACTTTTCCCGCGATGTGCAGCGGCGTGCCGTTGACGATCGCCTTGTAGCGCCGGTCGATCGAATGCTTCGCGAACTGCTTGGCGAGGCCTTCGTGCGCCCGGTCATGCTTGGCGGCGACGATCAGCCCCGACGTGTCCTTGTCGATGCGGTGGACGATGCCCGGCCGCGCCACCCCGCCAATGCCCGAAAGCTGGCCCTGGCAATGGTGGAGCAGCGCGTTCACCAATGTGCCGTCGAGGTTGCCGCAGGCCGGATGGACGACCAAGCCGGCGGGCTTGTCGACGACGATGAGATGCTCGTCCTCATAGGCGATGACGAGCGGGATGTCCTGCGCCTCGTTATGCGCGGGGGTGGGTTCCGGCACCGCGACCGTGAAGCGCGCGCCGGCCTTCGCCTTCGCCGCCGGATCGCGGACCAGCAGGCCGTCGTTGCTGACCGCGCCGCTGGAAATCAGCGCTTTCAGCCGCTCGCGCGACAGCGTCGGCACCGCCGCCGCTAGCGCGCGATCGAGCCGCCAGCCGTCGGCATCGGCCGGGATCAGCGCATCGATGTTGGAAACCCCCGAGATCATCCGCTAGCGGATGTGGGGATGATGGTGCGGATTTCAAGAGCGATGTTGCGGCGCATCCTCGCCCACGCGGCTGAGGAGCCGGGGCGGGAGGTGTGCGGGTTGCTTTTGAGCTCTCCTCCCGCTTCCCCGTCCCCGTCCAGTCCTCCTCTTTCCGTTCGTGCCGAGCGCAGTCGAGGCATCCCGTCGAGCGAAGCCGAGACGGCCCTCGGCTGCGCTCGGTCCGATCCCTCGACTTCGCTCGGGACGAACGGGGAAGAGGCGGATGAGAGAGTCGGTGGCGTGGCGGAAACCCCGAACGTCGCCCCTGATCCCGCCACCCGCTTCGAGATCGACCCCGCCGCCCTCTTCGCCGGGCTGCGCGCCGAGCGGGCCGGCGGCCCCCGCATTCTCGGCCACTACCACTCCCATCCGAACGGTGCGCCGACCCCCTCCGCCCGAGATGCCGCCATGGCGTCCCAGCCCGGCCGGCTCTGGCTGATCGTCGCGGCCGGCGAAGCGCGGATGTGGCGCGAAAGGCCCGGCGGTGCGGTGCACGGAGCCTTCGCGCCGGTCGAACTTGTCGTGGACGAGACCGACGACGGTTGCACTTGAAGGACGCAATCGCCACAAGGGCGGCGTTTCGAGACGGGTTCGGGAGGACGACATGGCGGCTGGCGACGGCATTGAATTTGCGAGCCTTCTTTGCTCCCGCCTGTGCCACGACCTGCTCAGCCCGGTCGGCGCGCTCAACAACGGCATCGAGTTGCTCGCCGACGAGCACGACCCGGAGATGCGCGCCCGCTGCCTCGATCTGCTGGCGGAAAGCGCGCGGGCATCGGCCAACAAGCTGAAATTCTTCCGTCTGGCGTTCGGCGCGGCCGGCGGCTTCGGCGATTCGGTGGACACGCGCGAGGTGCGCGCCGCGATCGAGGGCCTGTTCGGCGGCGACCGGCGCATCACCGTCGGCTGGATGGTGGGCGACGCCTCGCTCGGCAAGGGGCCGATCAAGATCCTGCTCAACCTCGCTTTGATCGCCGGCGATGCGCTGGTGCGCGGCGGGCGGCTCGATGTCGGCGTGGAGAATGCCGGCAACGCCACCGAGATCGTGATCCGCGCCGAGGGGCCGCGCATCGTCCTCGATCCCGAACTGCGCACCGCGCTCACCGGCGGCACCGCGCAGGATGCGCTCACCCCGCGCGCCTCGGCGGCGTGGCTGGTCTGGCACCTCGCCAGCGAGCGCAAGGGCCATGTGATGATCGCCGAGCCCGAGGACGGCGTGCTGATGCTCGGCTGCTCGCTGCCGATCGCGGGATAACGCGAAAGTCCTCCCCCCTGGCGGGGGAGGACTTTCGTGGCCTGATGCTGGTCGACGACGAGCGACGCATGGCCTCTAGCTAACCCGTTCTTTACCATCGCCGGACGATAGCGGTCCCGTATCTGGGTGAGCGGGGCCAATGGAAGAACTGCTGGGCGAATTCATCGCGGAGACGCGCGAGACGCTGGAGCCGCTGGCAGGCGAGATCGTCGCGTGGGAGTCCGATCCGTCCGATCGCGCGCGGCTCGATTCGATCTTCCGCTTCGTCCACACCGTGAAGGGTAGCTGCGGCTTCCTCGATCTGCCGCGCCTGGAGAAACTGAGCCACGCAGCCGAAAGCGCGCTGGCCGAGGTGCGCACCGGCGATCGCACGCCCGATCGCAAGCTGGTCAACGCCGTGCTCGCGATCATCGATCGCATCGGCGAATATGTCGAGGCGCTGGCGGCCGGCGAGACCTATCCCGAAGGCGGCGACGACGCGCTGATCCTCGCGCTGGAGGACAATGAGATCGTCGCGCCGGAGCCGACCCCGGCCGCCGTCGCGCAGCAGCAATCGGCGCCGCGCGCGCCGGCCCGCAGCATCCGCCTGCCGGTCGAGCTGCTCGATCGCATGATGGCGGGCGTGTCCGACATGGTGCTGGCCCGCAACGAGCTTTCCCGCCGCCTGCGCGAGCGGGGCGGGGACGCGATCGTCGACACCGCGTTCGAGCGCCTCTCCGCCTGCGTCGCCGAGATGCGCGAATCGATCACGCGCACCCGCATGCAGCGCATCGACGGCCTGTTCTCGGCGCTGCCGCGCATGGTGCGCGATCTCTCGGCGGAACTGCACAAGCAGGTCCACCTGATCATCGACGGCGGCGACGTCGAGCTCGATCGCGAGATGATCGAGATGATCCGCGATCCGCTCACCCACATCGTGCGCAACTCGATCGACCATGGCATCGAGGGCGCGGCCGATCGCGCCGCCACCGGCAAGCCGGCGATCGGCACGCTGCGCGTCGACGCGCGCCAGTCGGGCAACCAGATCCTGATCGAGATCGCCGACGACGGGCGCGGCATCGACGATGAGAAACTGCTCGCCAAGGCGCTGGCCGCAGGCCTCGTCACCCGCGAGCGCGCCCCGCGCATGGACCGGCAGGAGCGGCTGGAACTGATCTTCGCCGCCGGCCTTTCCACCGCGCAGGCGGTCACCGCCATTTCCGGGCGCGGCGTCGGCATGGACGTGGTGCGCGCGAACGTCGAACGGATCGGCGGCACCGTCGAGATCGACACCAATCTGGGGCGCGGCACGCGGCTGACGCTGCGCGTGCCGATGACGCTCACCATCATCCCGGCGCTGACCTTCGCGGTCGGCGCCGAACTGTTCGCCATCCCGCGCGGCGCGGTGGACGAGATCGTGCGGTCCTATGGCGGCTCGGTCGAGGTCGAGACGGTCGGCTCCGCGCCGGTCGCGCGCATCCGGGGAGAACGGGTGCCGGTGGTCGATCTCGCGAAGCTGCTGGGCGTACCGAGCCACGTGCCGGCGGGCCGCTCGATCCTGGTCGTGGTCCGCGCCTCTTCGGGCGAGCGCTATGCGCTGTCGGTCGACAGCGTGCAGGATCATGAGGAACTGGTGGTGAAGCCCGCCGCCCCGGCGATCATGGCGACCGGCGTCTATGCCGGCACCACCCTGCCGGACAATGGCCGGCCGATGCTGCTGATCGATCCCGCCGGCGTCGCCCAGGTGGCCGGCGTGCGCGCGCCCGACGCCGCGATCCCCGCTCGCGCCGAGGCCGAGGAGGCGCGGGTCGAGACGGTGCCGACCCTGCTGTTCCGCGCCTGCGACCATGCCGTGCGCGCCATCCGCCTGAGCCTCGTCGAGCGGATCGAGGATGTCGCCGCCTCCGCCATCGCGCGGGTCGGCGGGCGGCTGCGGCTCAGCCATGACGGCCGCATCCTGCCGCTGTTCGGCTGCGATGCCGCGATGCCGGACAAGGACGGGCGCGTGCGTGTCCTGCTGCTCGGCGACGGCACCACCGAAATCGCCCACGCCATCGGCGAGGTGATCGACATCCACGCGTTGGCCCCCGATTTCCTGCCCGCCGTCGAGCCCGGCCCGATCGCCGGTGTGATGCTGGTCGGCGAGATCCAGGTCGAGCTGGTCGATTGCTTCTGGCTGTTCGGGCAGGCCGGCGTCGCCGCCTTGCCGCCCGGGCGGCCGCTCTGCGTGCTGGACGGTTCGGACCCGTGGATGCGTGACATCCTGCGCCCGATCGTCGAGCAGGCCGGCTACCGCGTCGGCTGGAACGGCGAGGGCGACGAGGCCGCCGCCGTCGCGATCCTGTCCGTGGACAAGGCGCCCGCCGCGCCGCTGCCCGCCGCATCGGTCATCCGGCTGCGCGCCACCGCCGACGAGACGGCGGCGTCCGCCGGCAGCATCTACCGCTACGATCGCCACGGCCTGATCGCCGCGCTGGCCGCCGCGCAGGGGAGGCGCTGAGATGGACGACCTGAAACTCATCGCCCGCATCGCCGGCCAGGAGGTCGCGCTGTCGGCCGATGCGGTCGAATCGGTGGTGGAGATCGATGCGATCACGCCCGTGCCGCTCGCCGCGACGCACATCGCCGGCCTCGCCGCGCTGCGCAGCCGCGTGCTCACCATCGTCGACACCTATGCCGCGCTGGATCTCGGCCGCTCGCCCCGCGATGGCGTGATCCAGGCGATCGTGGTGACGATCGACAACCATCTCTACGGCCTGATGGTCGACGAGGTGGTGGACGTCGCCGCGATCATCGGCGATCCGCAGCCGCTCCATGTCGGCCTCGCGCGCGGCTGGGCGGGCGCCGCGCTCGGCCTCGTCGAGCATCAGGATCGCGCGCTGCTGCTGCTCGATCCGGCGCGCATCGTCGCCGGCCCGCTGGCTGCGGCGGCCTGAGCATCAGCGTTAACCCGGTCCTTACGGTCTCCGGGGTAATCCTTTCCGTAGAAGTGCTTGCATCAAGGATATGGTGATGAAGACCTGTCTGGTTGTCGATGATTCCAAGGTGATCCGCAAGGTCGCCCGCCATATCCTGGAGACGCTCGAATTCACCGTCACCGAGGCCGGCGACGGCCAGGAGGCGCTGGACAGCTGCCGCGAGGCGGCGCCCGACGTGGTGCTGCTCGACTGGAACATGCCGGTGATGAGCGGCATCGAATTCCTCCGCGCGCTCGGCCAGGAAGAGTTCCAGACGCGGCCCAAGGTGATCTTCTGCACCACCGAGAACGGCATCGCCCACATCCGTGCCGCGATCGATGCCGGCGCCGACGAATATGTGATGAAACCGTTCGACCGCGAGACGCTTGAAAGCAAGTTCCAGCTGGTCGGCGTCGCCTGATCTTGCGCGCGCGGCGATGCCAGCCCAGTCCCCCTACGGGCGCAAGACGGAGCCCCGGCCGATCAGGCTGATGATCGTCGACGATTCGATCGTCGCGCGATCGGTGTTCCAGACGATCCTGTCCGAACATGCCGAATTCGACATCGTCGCGACGGCGAGCACCGCCGATCAGGCGCTGGCCAAGCTGCGCACCTGCGTCGTCGATATCGTGCTGCTCGATCTCGCCATGCCCGGCATGGACGGGTTCACGGCGCTTCCCGAAATCATCGCGCACGGGCGCGGCGCCCGCGTGCTCATCGTCTCCACCTCGGCCAGCGAGGGGGCCGAAGCCTGCGTGCGGGCGCTGACGCTCGGCGCCGCCGACACGCTGGAGAAGCCCAGCGCGGGCAGCTATCGCGATCGCTTCGCCGCCGCCCTGGTGGAGAAACTGCGCCGCGTGGGCGAGAACCGGGCGCCGGAGCGCGAGGATGTGCGCGGAGCGGTCGCCCAGCCGGTGCCGGTCACGCCCGACGTTACGCGGCCTCTCGTCTCCGGACCGGTCGATTGCCTCGCCATCGGGTCCTCGACGGGCGGCCTCCACGCGCTGGCCGAGCTGTTCGACGCCCTGCCGTCGTCCTGCGACATGCCGATCCTGATCACCCAGCACCTCCCGGCCAGCTTCATGCCCTATTTCGCCGCGCAGATGACCGAGATCGCCGGCCGGCCCGCGACGGTCGCGCGGGATGGGGTGAGCCTGCTGCGCGGGCAGATCCTCGTCGCGCCGGGCGACGCGCATATCGGGCTGCGGTCGATCGGTGGCCTGCCGCGCGTGATCCTGAACCGCGATCCCGCGCCCTCGGGCTGCCTGCCGTCGGTGGACCCGATGCTGCAGGCCGTCGCCCGGCAGTTCGGCGAGCGCGCCTTCGCCGTGGTGCTGACCGGGATGGGCCGCGACGGCTCGATCGGCGCGCGCGACATCGTCGCGGCCGGCGGCGAGATCGCCGCGCAGGACCGCGCCACCTCGGTCGTCTGGGGCATGCCCGGCAGCGTCGCCCATGCCGGCCTGGCCTCCATCATCGCCCGTCCGTCCGCCATTGCCGCGCGGATCGCCGATCGCATGCGGGGCCGCACCGCGCGCCGGGTGCCTGCATGGAGATAAGCGACGGCGCGGTCCGCATCCTCGCCGGCCTGCTGGAAGCGAGGACGGGGCAGCAGCTCGCCATCGGCCGCCGCTGGCGGATCGACACCGCGCTGCGCCCGCTGATCGCGCGGCACGGCATCGCGACGCTGGACGATCTGGTGCATCGCATCGTCTCCGGCCGCAGTGCCGCGCTGGCCGACGAGGCGATCGAGGCCCTGCTCAATCACGAGACCTTCTTCTATCGCGATCTCAATGCCTTCCGCCTGCTTGACGATCAAGGGCTGGGGCGCCTCCACGCGGCGCGGATCGGCACGCGGCGGCTGCGCATCTGGTCGGCCGGCTGCTCGACGGGGCAGGAGGCCTATACGCTCGCGATGATGATCGCCGACCGGCCCGATCGCTGGCGCGGCTGGACGATCGACATCGTCGGCACCGATCTCTCGTCGATGGCGATCGAGCGGGCGAAGCAGGGCCGCTATTCGCAATTCGAGATCCAGCGCGGCCTGCCGGTCGCGCAGATGCTGCATCGCTTCGATCAGGACGGCGATCACTGGCAGGCGACCGGCCTGTTGCGCCAGGCGGTGCGCTTCCGCGTGCACAATCTGCTGGCGCCGCCGCCGGTCGGCATGTTCGACGTGGTGCTGTGCCGCAACGTGCTGCTGTATTTCTCGCCCGACGTGCGGACCCTGGTGTTCAGCCGCATCGCCAGCGCCATGCAGCCGGATGGCCTGCTGATGCTGGGCGCCGGCGAGACGGCGATGGGGCAGACCGATGCCTTCGTCTCCGATTTCGAGGCGCGCGGCCTGTATCGCAAACGCGTCGACGCCTCGACGATGGCGGCGTTTCGCTGACGACTTGACGCCGTGGCGGTGGCGGGCGACTGCTGCGCCATGGCCGCTCTCATCGAATGCCCCTCGCCGAACTTCGACGAGCGATCGCTGCCCGTCTCGATCATCGTGCTGCATTATACCGGCATGCAGGACGGCGCCTCCGCGCTCCGCCGGCTGACCGACGCCGAGGCCAAGGTCTCCGCCCATTATCTGATCGCCGAGGACGGGCAGGTCGTCCGCCTCGTCGAGGAGAGCCAGCGCGCCTGGCATGCCGGCCGCAGCTATTGGCGCGGCATCACCGACGTGAACTCCGCGAGCATCGGCATCGAGCTGGTCAATCCCGGCCACGAATGGGGCTATCGGCCCTATCCGGACGAGCAGATGGCGGCCCTGGTCACGCTGATGATGGGGATCGTGCCCCGCTATGGCATCACGCGCGGCAACATCGTCGGCCATTCCGACATCGCGCCGGCACGCAAGGAGGATCCGGGCGAGTTGTTCGACTGGGAGCGGCTGGCCCGCCTGCGCCTCGCTTTGCCCAAGCCGGCGCAATATCTCACCGATCCGCTCTGGACGGATGCGGGCTTCCTGCTCGCGCTCGAGCGGTTCGGCTACGACATCGTCGATACCGAGGCGGCGGTGCGCGCCTTCCAGCGCCGCTTCCGGCCCGAAACGATCGACGGCGTGATCGACGGCCAGTGCCGCGCGATCCTGCTCTCGCTGCTCACCGGCGGCGACAAGGGCGCGGCGATGCGGGCGGGGGGCGCTTAAGGCCCTCTCCCGCCTTCGCGGGAGAGGGAGGGGACCCGCGCGAAGCGTGGGGAGGGTGAGGGTCTTCTTCTTCGACCATCGCACCCGTATCCAAAAGAAGACCCTCACCCAACCCTCTCCCGCGAAGGCGGGAGAGGGCTTGCCTCCCGCGCGATTATTGTTTTCAGAACCGTGACAGTGGGCTAACAGCCGCTCCGCCAGAGGGTCGGGCGGCCGCGATGCGCAAGTGTCGAGGAAAGTCCGGGCTCCACGGAAAGCACGGTGCCGGGTAACGCCCGGCGGGGGCGACCCCAGGGACAGTGCCACAGAAAGGACACCGCCGTCGCTTCGGCACGGTAAGGGCGAAAGGGTGCGGCAAGAGCGCACCGCGGGCCCGGCAACGGGACCGGCACGGCAAACCCCACCGGGAGCAAGACCGAATAGGGACCGCATATGGGGCCGCTTCCGCCCCGTGGTCCGGGTTGGTTGCTGGAGGCCGGGAGCGATCCCGGCCCGAGAGGAATGGTCGCCCATCCGCGCAAGCGGTGGACAGAACCCGGCTTACAGACCCTCTGGCGTCACTCCCCCTCCCTGCAAGGGAGGGGGCGATGGCGACAGGCGCGCCATATCCACTGCCGTCATCCCGGCGGAGGCCGGGATCCATTCGCGCAGCGCCCGCCGCATCGTGCGCCGTCGCTGCGATGCGGCGCCAGACCATCCGCCGTAGCAGAGAATGGATCCTGACCTTCGTCAGGATGACGGCCGCGCCTGCAGGCGTCAGCTTCTCCGGGGACGTTAGCGCCAGCGACGATTAACCCCTTCCGCTTTGGCGCATCTGCCCCTAGCAATACGCCCGATGCAGAGCCTGCCGACGGAACGAACCGCCGCCGCCATCCTCGTCGCGCTGATCGCCGGCTGCGTGGACGCGGTGGGCTTCACGGAGCTGGGCGGCTATTTCGTGTCGTTCATGAGCGGCAATTCGACGCGGCTCGGCATGCATGTCGCCTATCAGGACTGGTCCTCGGCGCTGTTCGTCGGCGGGCTGATCGCCTTGTTCGTCGGTGGCGCGGCGATGGGGGCGCTGATCGACGACCTCGCCGGCCGGTTCGCCGCCGCATCGCTTTTCCTCGTCGAGGCGGCGCTGCTCGCGGCGGCGGCCGTGCTGATCGGCGGAATGCGGCCGATGACCGGGATCGTGCTGCTGCCGGTCGCCATGGGCCTGTCCAACGCGCTGGTGCTGGGCGAGCGCGGCGCGCGCGTCGGCCTCACCTACATGACGGGCACGCTGGTGCGCATCGGCACGGGCCTCACCCGGCTCAATCGCCCCGGCGAGGCGCGGGCAGTGCTGCTCGACGGCCTGCTGTGGATCGGGCTCATCCTCGGCGTGGCGCTGGGCGCGCGCTGGCAGTTGCGATTCGGTGCCGAGGTGCTGCTGGCGCCGGCCGCCGCGCTGGTCGTGCTGAGCCTCGCCGAGCTCTGGTTCTCGCGCCGGTCCGCCTGATTTTTCGGTTTTCGCAGTCGCGAAATCCGCCGCAGCCCCCTAGATAAGGGCGATGGCACGGAGGCAGACACGATCGAACGACTGGGGTTTCCCCCGCTGGCGCGGCTATGGCACCGAGCGCGGCGCGACGCAGGTGCGGATCTGCGATCGCGACGGCTGCGATCGGCCCGGCGACCGCCCCGCGCCCAAATCCCCCAACAGCCCCGAGCGCTGGTGGTTCTGCGAGGAGCATGCCGCCGAATATAATCGCGGCTGGGACTATTTTCAGGGCCTCTCGGCGGAGGAAGCGGCGAAGCGCGAGCGCGACGAGCGGCGGACCTCGGCCGGCTATGCCGAATCCTCCTACAATAGCTGGGGCGGCCCCGGCGACGGCCGCCGCTCGCGCGACGAGATCCGCGCGCTGGAGGTGCTGGAGCTCGATACCGACGCCGGTTTCGAGGAGGCGAAGGCGGCGTGGCGGCGGCTTGCCAAGGCCAATCATCCGGACGTGAAGCCGGGCGACACGGCGGCGGCCGAACGCTTCCGCAAGGTGCAGGCGGCGTGGGACGTGCTGCGCAACGCCGAGGAGCGGCGCCAGGGCGTCTCGTGAAGCTGTCGGTCCGTTCCAACTGGTCCGCGACGATCCTCGTCTGCGGCAAATGCTCGAAGAAGCTCGGCGGCGGCTTCGGCGAAAAGAGGCGGACGCCGCTGGCCAAGCTGCTCAGGAAACTGGGCGGTGGCAAGAAGCGCAAATCGGGCTTCGGCGTGATCGAGACGCGCTGCCTGGGCGTGTGCCCCAAGGGTGCGGTGACGGTGATCGACGCGGCGCATCCGGGGAAGTGGATGCTGATGGAGGAGGGCGCGTCGGTGGAGGCGGTGGCGGAGCGGCTGGGCCTCTCCTAACCTTTTCCTGCCCTCGCGGGGGGAGGACGGGACCCGCCGAAGGTTGGGATAAGGTGGGGAAGATGGGGGCCTTCTTCGGGACGCCGGCGCACGACGGGATCGGGATCGGGATCCTCCGTTCGTCCTGAGCCTGTCGAAGGACGTGCCCCCAAACCCCGCGCTTGCAGCATGTCCTTCGACAGGCTCAGGACGAACGGGTCATACGCCCGATTTCCGGCCCCTGACTTCCGGCGCCCGCTGATCCGGCGCTCGACGCAGAAGAAAGCAGAAGACCCTCGCCCCACCCTCTCCCGCGAAGGCGGGAGAGGGCTGGAGGTCACTCGTCGCCTTCGGAATCCGGCAGCGGATCGCGGCCCGAGATGCGTCGCGCCAGTGCGGCGGTCGCGTCATAGTCGGCGAAATCGCCTGATACGGCGAGAATGTGATCGATCGCCAGCGCATCCGCCGGGCTGGTGCCGAGCGGCTTGCCGTCGAGCGTGCAGGCCAGCGTGTCGCCCGCCTTGCCGCCGATCGCCGCCGCTGCCGCCGGGGTCAGCGTGATCATCAGCGAGGGCTTGCCGGTCATGTCCGGGATCGCGCGCGCGTCCATCACGTCGGTCGGCGCGATCCTGTGATCGGCGACGGCGAAGGCGCCGGTGGGGTAGGTCTTCGCCGGCCTGGCCGGGGCCGCGGCGACGGCGCTGCCGGCCAGCATCAGGGCGAATCCGAGGGCGGCGAGGGCGCGTCTAGGCAAGCTCATGCCCCGGCATAGCGCGTCGCGGTCTCGCGGATAAGCGCGATCATGTTGGGGATGCCCTGCGTCCGGTTGGAACTGAGCTGGTTCTTCAGGTCGAACGGGGCGAGCGCGCCTTCGATGTCGGCCGTCGCGATCTCGGACGACGGCCTGTCCTGCACCGTCAGCAGCACCAGCGCGATGATGCCCTTGGTGATGGCGGCGTTGGAATCGGCGAGGAAGTGGAGCCGGTCGGCGCCATCGGGGCCCGGCGCGGGCTGCGTCGGATAGACCCATACCGAGGCGGAACAGCCCCGCACCAGCGTCGCGTCGGTCTTGAGCGCCTCGGGCATCGGCTCGAGCTGGCGACCGAGGTCGATCAGCAGGCGGTAGCGGTCGTCGGAATCGAGGAACTCATATTCCTCGCGGATGTCGTCGAGAGTGGCGGCCATGGCGGGCGGTTAGCAGCGCGGCCGGAGCAGGGGAAGCGAGGGCTTCTTCTCCCCGTTCGCGAGGCGCCGCTTTTTCCGTTCGTCCTGCGCTTGCCGAAGGGCTGTTCGTCTCTTCCAGCATGGAAAGAAGGACAGGGCTTCGACAGGCTCAGCCCGAACGGTTTTGGGTGATGCGCGAATCCGAGCGGGCTTGGCCGGTGCGCGAGCCCGTCCGGCTCCGGTCGGGCCTCACAGATCGATTCCCGCCGCGATCGCCTCCAGCTTGCGCACGCGCTCCCGCAGGTCGGCGAGTTCGATGCGGGCGCCGGTGCTGGCGGGGGGCGCCGTCGGCATGTCGGGGTGGTCGCTGGCCAGCGCGGTGCGCTGTAGGTCGAGCCAGCCACGCCAGCCGGCCAGCGCCGCGGCGGTGATCATCGCCAGGCCGGCGAGGCCCGCGACGGAGAGGGTGATGATGGAGACGGTCTCGGTCATCGCATCGGTCCTTGGTTGAGCTTACAGGCGCTCGGGGCTCGAAGGCCGGTCGCGCGTTTCAGGGCTGGCGCGATCGTAGGGGCGATCGCGCAGGGCCTCGATCTCGCGGTCGAGGTGGGTCGAGCTGTCGGTGGCGATCCGCTCCAGCACCGCGATGCGGTCCTTGAGGGCGCGGACCTCGTCCCGCAGCCGCTGGTTCTCCGCGTCGTCGCCATCGGAGCCGGCGAAGCGCTGGCGGGGGGCGTCGAAACGGTCGCGGCGGTTCAGCCGGCCGCCGCCGATCCCGCATCTATCGCGGTAGACGCGGGCGGCGAGCACCATGCCCACGATCACCACGACCATCCATTCACCATGATTCATCGTCTGTCTCCCGGTTGGAGAAGGTCAGTTGAGCGGGCTGTCGCGCAGCCGGTCGATCTCGTCGGCCAGGTTGGTGGAGCGATCGGTGAGGATGCGCTCCAGCACCGCGACGCGCTGCTCCAGCCGTTCGGTCTTCGCGGCATATTGCGCGGCTTTCTCGGCGGCTTCGCTGGAGGCCTGCAGGGTGGCGCGTTCCTTCATGTCGATCCAGCGCTTGAGCGGGTTGGACAGGATGGCGACGATCGGGATCATCAGCGCGAAGATGGGGATCAGAATGGGGCTCATCGATATCGTCCCTGGTCGGTGCGTTTGGGTCGGTCAGTTGGCCGGGCCGCGCAGCCTGTCGATCTCGCGATCGAGACGGTAGGCGCCGTCGGTGACGATCCGCTCGACGGTGGCGAGCCGATCCTTGACCGAGCCGATCTCGGCGCGGAGCTGGGCATTCTCCTGGGTCAGCAGCCGCACCCGCTCGTCGGTCTCGGCGTTGCGGGCCGGGTGGAGCGGCTTGCCCCAGCTGTTTTCCAGCGGATAGCCGTTCTTGATCCGCAGCCAGGTGGTGAACACCCAGCCGACGATCCCGGTGAAACCCACGATCAGCCCGCCCAGGATGATGAAGGGCAGCAATTGCATGAAGGCATCGTGCGCCATGATGATGATCCCCTCTCAGTCGCTCAGCGCAGGCTGTCGATCTCGTCGGCGAGGCGCCGATTGTGGCTGGTGTAATAGACTTCGAGGTCGCTCAGCCGGCGGTCGATGTCGCGGAAGCGGCTGCGCACGTCGCGGACGGTGTTGCCCGGCTTGGCGCGCACGCCCTGCCAGAACTTGCGGTCCTCGCGGCTCATGTCCTCGAATTCCATCGGCTTGTCGTGGGCGATCCAGGCGGTGATCCAATAAGCGATCAGCGTCCAGGGGAAGCCGCCGATGAAGGTGAGGATGACGGCGGCGACGCGCACGATCGTGGCATCCAGGCCGGTATAATCCGCGATCCCGGAGCAGACGCCGAGCCATTTGGCGTTGCGCTTGTCGAGGTAGAATTTGGTGTGGCGGGCGGGCATCGGAAATCTCCCTCAATCTTGTTTTGTGGTTCAGGCGCGGCCCTGCCAGTCGTCCGCGTCGCGGCCGAGGTCGCGGGTGATGTCGCGGCTCGGGCGGTCGGACGATCCGGGGCGCCAGTGGGGATTGTCGGCCGCGACGATGCGCTCGATGGTCGAGAGCCGGTCGTCGAGGCGGCGGGCGAGGTCGTGCAGGTCGTCGAGGAGGTTCTCGTCCTCGATCGAGAGCCCGCGCGCCCGCTTCCACTGGGTGATGTAGTGGAAGATGACCCAGGGAAGCCCGATGAAAAGGATCGCCACGATGACGATCGGAAGGAACACGTCCTCCATCGGATCAGCCCTCCTGGCCTGCGGACTTGCCCATGCGGGCCTTCAGCGCCTCCAGCTCGGCATCGACCTTCTCGGACGATTTGAGCTCGGCGATCTCCTCCTCCAGGCTCTTGGGCGCGGCGCCCATGCCGGCGGCGTCGGCGCGCCCCTCCGCGAAGTCCACGCGGCGCTCCAGCGTCTCGAAGCGGGCGAAGGCCTCGTCGATCTTGGGGCCGTTGGTCATCTCGCGCAGGCGGTAGCGATTGTGCGCTGATTCGAGCCGGGCGACGATCGAGGTCTGGCGGGCACGCGCCTCGCGCAGCTTGTTCTGCAGCTTGGCGATGTCGGCTTCGGAGGCCTGGAGCGCATCGTCGAGCACGCCGATCTCCTCCTTCAGGCGCTCGGCCATGTCGGACGCCTTGTTCTTCTCGACCAGCGCGGCCTTGGCGAGATCCTCGCGGCCCTTGCTCAGCGCCAGCTCGGCCTTCTCGGTCCAGCTCTCCTGGAGCTTGTCGAGCTTCGAGATGTGGCGGCGCATCTCCTTCTGGTCGGCGATGGTGCGGGCGGCCGAGGCGCGGACCTCGATCAGCGTCTCTTCCATCTCCATGATGATCATGCGGATCATCTTCGCCGGATCCTCGGCCTTATCGAGCAGGTCGGTGACGTTGGCGGCGATGATGTCTCGGGTGCGGGAGAAGATTCCCATGGTCGGCACTCCAATCAGGAATTCGGGGAGGGGAAGGGGCCGGCGGGGAGGGGACATTCCCCGCCGGCCAGGGCGTCGGTCAGGCGAGCGCCGGACCGACGGCGGCGGCGACGCAAGCGAAGCTCGCGGCGGCCGTCGCGACCAGGGTGACCAGCGCGACCGTGATCCGGCTGCGCTCGGTGGCATCGAGGGTGAACATGGTGACTTCTCCAACTTCGATCTCGTGGACCGCGCTGCGGCGGTGACGAGAAGAGTTCTGCAGAGAGCGTGCCAGTTTCGACGAACGACGATTTTCGGCCGTTTCTTGCTGTGTTAATACAGCAAGACGCGATGTGGGACTTGCCAAGGCTTGGCGAAATATCCCAACTGACGCTCATGGATCGCGACCAGAAATTCATCGGCGAATCGACCGCCTTCCTCGACGCCGTCGAGCGCGCGAGCCGCGCCGCGACGCTGAACCGGCCCGTCCTTGTGATCGGCGAACGCGGCACCGGCAAGGAGCTGATCGCCGAACGGCTTCACCACCTGAGCCCGCGCTGGGCCGGGCCGTTCGTGACGCTCAATTGCGCGGCCCTGCCCGAGACCCTGATCGAGGCGGAGCTGTTCGGCCACGAGGCGGGGGCCTTCACCGGCGCCACCAAGGCGCGCGCCGGGCGCTTCGAGGAGGCGGACGGAGGAACGCTGTTCCTCGACGAGCTGGCGACCATGTCGTCGGGCGCGCAGGAGCGGCTGCTGCGCGCGGTGGAATATGGCGAGGTGACGCGGATCGGCTCGTCCCGCTCGATCCGGGTCGATTGCCGGATCGTCGCGGCGACCAACGAGAATCTGCCGGGGCTGGTGGAGCATGGGCGGTTCCGCGCCGATCTGCTCGATCGCCTGTCGTTCGAGGTGGTGACGCTGCCGCCGCTGCGCCATCGCGAGGGCGACATTCCCGTGCTCGCCGATTTTTTCGGGCGCCGCATGGCGATCGAGGTGGGCTGGGAGCGCTGGCCGGGCTTCGGCCCGCAGGCGATGGCGGCGCTGGTCGGCTATGAATGGCCCGGCAACGTCCGCGAGTTGCGCAACGTGATCGAGCGCGCCGTCTATCGCTGGACGGAAGGCAAGGCGATCGATGTCATCGAGTTCGATCCCTTCGCCTCGCCCTGGCGCCCCCAGGGCCAGGCGGCGCGCCCGGCGATGACGGCCGAGCCGGGGCCTGCCCAGGCGGTGGCCGTGGTCGAGGAGCCGGAGACGAGCGACTTCAAGGCGGCGTGCGAGGCCTATGAGAAGAAATTGCTGGAAGCCGCGCTCAAGCGCTGCCGCTTCAACCAGCGCACCACGGCGGTGGCGCTGTCGCTGACCTACGACCAGTTGCGCCATGCGTTGAAGAAGCACAGCCTGCTGGATCGGACGGCATAGGGTGTGTTTGATCCGACCCGTGAACCGACCGTTCGTCCCGAGCTCGTCGAAGGACGTGCGGTAAGTGCGGCGCCTGAGGCATGCACTTCGACAGGCTCAGTGCGAACGGGGTGGGGTGCAAGCCCGGTGGAATGCGCCCTTCACTCTGTCGCGAGATGCCGCGTCGGCTCCGCCGCGATACTTGAGGATCTCGTGTCAAATCAGGTTCATATCCTCCGTTCGTCCTGAGCTCGTCGAAGGACGTGCGGCAAGCGCGGCGCCTGAGGCACGCACTTCAACAGGCTCCGTGCGAAAGGGTTGGGGTGGAGGCCCGGTGGAATGCGCCCTTCGCTCTGTCGCGAGATGCCGCGTCGGCTCCACCGCGATACTTGAGGATCGCGTGTCAAATCAGGTTCATATCCTCCGTTCGTCCTGAGCTTGTCGAAGGACGTGCGGCAAGCGCGGCGCCTGGGGCATGCACACTTCGACAGGATCAGTGCGAACGGGATCGGGCGCGATCCCCGATGGAATGTGCCGCTCACTCCGCCGCGAGATGCTGCGTCGGCTCCACCGCGATCGGCAGCAGTACGGTCACGGTCGTGCCGACGCCCTGCGTGCTGGTGATGTCGAGCCGCCCGCGGTGGCGCTCGACGATATGCTTGACGATGGCGAGGCCGAGGCCGGTGCCGCCCGCCTGGCGGCTGCGGCCGGCATCCACGCGGTAGAAGCGCTCGGTGAGGCGGGGCAGGTGCTGGGCGGCGATGCCCTCGCCCTCGTCCGCCACGGCGAGGCGGATCATCGTCGTGCCGCTGCGCGCTACCGTCACCCGCACGGGCTTGGCCGGATCGCCATATTTCAACGCGTTGCCGACGAGATTGTGGAGCAGCTGCGAGAGCTGGGCGCGATCGCCGGCCACCGGCGGCAGGCCATCCTCGATGGCGAGGCCGATGCGCTCGCGCCCGTTGCGATCGCCGCGCAGCGTGTCGGCGGTCTCGCGGGCGAGCGCGCTCAGCGCGACGGCGTCGGCGGGCAGGCGATGCTTGTCCGCTTCGATGCGCGAGAGCGAGATCAGATCGTCGACCAGCCGCTGCATCCGCCGCGCCTCGCCGGCCATGATCTTGAGGAAACGCTCGCGCACCGGCGCCTCGTCCGGCCCGTTGGCATCCTCCAGCGTCTCGATGAAGCCGATCAGGCTGGCGAGCGGGGTGCGCAATTCGTGCGAGGCGTTGGCGACGAAATCGACGCGGATGCGCTCGGTGGCGCGGGTCGCGGTGCGGTCGGACAGGCGGACCAGCCGGGCGTCGGCATCGAGCGGCTGGGTCGAGAGCAGCCAGTGGCGGTCCGGCGCGCCGAGGCCGATCAGCTCGACGCTGCCGCCGACATTGCCCTCGTGGGTCAGCAGTTCGGAGGCGGCGGGATGGCGGATCGCGATGCGCACGTCGTCGCCGACGACATGCTGGCCGAGTACGCGGATCGCCGCCTCGTTGGCGCGCACCACCTGCCGGCCCTCGACCAGCAGCAGCGGATCGTCGACGGCGCCGAGCAAATCCTCCAGCTTCGGCGCGCGCGGGGCGCGGCGCGGCGCGGGCGGCGCCTCGGGCTCCGGTGCGCGGCTCCAATGCTGCGCCACCCACATCAGCAACGCGATGCCGATGCCGAGCAGCACGCCCGCCGTCAGCGTCACCGGCTCGGCCGAGGCGGCGAGGGACAACACCAGCCCGCAGGCCAGCGCCAGCACTCCCAACACGCCCGCGAGGCCGATGCGCTCCATTCCGTGTCTTTCCCGTCCCGCTTTGCGCCGATCCCTTCGAACCGGCTCTTTATACGCCGCTCCGTTTACGTCTATGTAAGGAGGAATAACGCATTCGGGGGATTGATGGCTGAGGATTGTGACAAGCCGGAGAAATCCGCCGAAATCAGCAACGACCGTCTGGCATCGGCCGGCCGGCGGGGCGTGCTCATGCTCGGCGCGGTGGCGGCGACTTCGGTGGTGACGATCCGGCCGGCTTTGGCCTCCACGGCCGCCTCGGTGCTCAATTGCAAGATCCCGATCCCGGATCCCTCGCACAGCGGCAAATATATCGCGCAGGACGGCAAGCTGGTCGCGCCGGGCACGGCGGGCGCCGTCCAGCCGGCGCCGCGCCCGCTGACCGGCGACGAGGCCAAGAAGATGATCAACGGCATGTCGCCGCCGGGCTTCGATCCCAATGCGCGGCAGGCCTATGTCAATTACATCCGCCGGCTGCAGCACGGTACGAGCGGCTTCACCTGCTACGCCTCGCTGCAGATGCCGGGGCGCTGAGCGGCGCCGGCATGCGGTACGCGGCCGATCCGCAGGCGATGCGGCTGGCGGTCGCGCTCGATGAACTGGTGGCGCTCTATCACCGCCCTTCGGGGGTGACGCATCTCCTGGCGCCGCCGGCACCGGAACTGCTCGATGCGCTGGCCGAGGGGCCGGCGGATTCGGCCGAACTGCTCGTCCGCCTGTCGCGCCTCTACGATCTGCCCGATGCGGCCGCCGGGGCGATCGCGGCGCGGATGGAGGAACTGGTGCTCGCCGGGCTGGCCTGGCGGGCATGAGGCACGCCTTCCAGGTGCAGGTGGGGCCGGTCGGCTTCCGCATCGGCTCGGCCTGGCGCGGTCCCGTCGTGGCGCTGGAGCAGCTTTATGGGGGCTATCCGGGGCCGGACGTGCCGGACATGACGGTGCGGCTCTTTCCCGAACGGCCGTGGCGGCATGTGGTGCGGCCTTCGGTGGCGATCTCGGGCGATTTCTGGCTGCCCGACGCGGCGCCGCTGCCGCTCGCGCAGGGGCTGCTCGCCGCCGAGATGGGGATGAACCTGCAGGTCGCGCTCGGCTGGCGGCGGCATCTGCTGCTGCATTGCTCGGCGGTGGAGCGCGACGGGCGGGTGCTGCTGATGTCCGGCGCGTCGGGCTCGGGCAAGTCGACGCTGGCGACCTTGCTGGCGCTGCGCGGCTGGCGCTTCCTGGGGGACGAATTCGCCTTCGTGGCGCTGGACGATGGCCGCATCCATCCCTTCCCCCGCGCGTCGAGCCTCAAGAACGAGGCGGTCGCGGCGGTGCGCGGGGCAGGCGGCGTGGTCGGCCCGGTGCTGGAGGGGACGCCCAAGGGGACGATCGGCTATTGGCGGCCGCCCGGGGATGCGGTGGCCCGCATGGCCGAGGCGGCGCCGCCCGCCTTGCTGCTCTTCCCGCGCTACGGCAGGCCGGAGGCCGTCGAGCGGCTGGCGGCCAGCGAGACCTTCATGCTGCTGACCCAGGCCTCCACCAATTATGTTGCGCTCGGCGAGGCGGGGTTCGGCGCGCTGACCCGGCTGGTGCAGAGCGTCCCGGCGCTGCAGGTCGACTATCCCGACGGCGCGGCGGGGCTGGCGCTGGTGGATCGGCTGTGGGGGGCATTGTGACTCCACGCCAAAATCCGTTCGGCCTGAGCTTGTCGAAGCCCTGTCCTTCCTCCTGCCGCGCCTATCGAGAAACCTTCGGATTTTCCGTCATCCTGACGAAGGTCAGGATCCATTCAGCGCGACGATCGTGGCCTGGTTGCGCCCCGAAGCCCGGCCGTGGCGATGCAGCAAGGTCTGCGCGAATGGATCCCGGCCTCCGCCGGGATGACAGAAAAGAGGAAGGACAGGGCCCTTCGACGCCGCCTGCGGCGTCGCTCAGGACAGGCTTCGACAGGCTCAGCCCGAACGGAGTGTGGGTGTCCGGGGGCGCGGCATGAAGGCCTCCCGCCTGCTCGTCGCCGCCTTGCGCGATCCCGCCAGCGTCGTCCCGCTCGATACGGCGGACTGGACCGCCCTGCTCACCGCCGCCCGCGCGGAGCGGTTGCTCGGCACCCTGGCCGTCCGGCTCGACGCGCGGACTGTGCCGGCCTCCGTCGCCCGGATCCTCGCCGATGCCCGCGCCGGTGCCGCCGAGGAACGCCGCGCCGCGCTCTGGGAGGCGGAGATGGCGCGCCGCGCGCTGGCGCCGCTCGGCATCCCGGTGGTGCTGCTCAAGGGCACGGCCTTCGTCGCGGCGGGGCTGGCGGCGGGGCAGGGGCGTTCGATCGGCGACCTCGACATCCTCGTGCCGCGCGACGCGCTCGGCGCAGCGGAGGCGGCGCTCCGCGCGGCGGGATGGGAATGGGTCAAGGAGAATGCCTATGACGATTCCTATTATCGCCGCTGGATGCACGAGCTCCCCCCGCTGATCCACCGCGAGCGGGACCGGATGATCGACGTCCACCACACCATCCTGCCGCCCACCGCGCGGCCGACGCCCGATGCCGCCGCGCTGCTGGCGGATGCGGCGCCGCTCGGCAACGGCCTGTCGATCCTGTCGGACGAGGACGTCATCGTCCACGCCGCCGCGCACCTGTTCGCCGATGGCGATCTCTCGGGCGGGCTGCGCAACCTCTGGGACATCGACCGGCTGGTCCGCGAATATGATGGCGCCGATTTCTGGCCCCGGCTGCGCGCGCGGGCGGAGCGGCATCAATTGCTCTCCGGCGTTTCCCGCGCGGTTCGCCTCGCGCATGCGCTTTACGGCACGCCCCTGCCGGCGGATTGGGGCAGGAGCCTGTCCGATCGGCTCTATGTCCGGCGCCTGCTCGCCCGCGACGGCTGGGGGCGGCAGGGTTATCCCTTCACCCGCCTCGGCTTCTTCATCCGCTCGCACTGGCTGCGCATGCCGCCGCTGATGCTGGCGCGCCACCTGCTGATCAAGGCGATGCGCAAGCCAGCTTGACATGCAACCATGTGGTTGCCTATGCGTCGCGGCGTGGATGAGGACCTGTTGTTCCGCGCGCTCGCCGATCCCGTCCGCCGGCAGCTGCTGGACCGGCTGCGCGAGCGGCCGGGGCAGGCGCTGGCGGCCCTCATCGATGGCTTGCCGATGACCCGGCAGGGCGCCTCCAAGCATCTCGCGATGCTGGAGGCGGCCAATCTCGTCGCGGTGGTGCGGCGGGGGCGGGAGAAATTGCATTATCTCAATCCCGTGCCGATCCAGGAGATCGCGGCGCGCTGGATCGGGGCGTTCGAGGCGGATCGCGTTGCCGGCCTCGTCGCCTTCAAGCGGAGGATCGAAGAGGATGGACAAGCCTGATCTGGTCTACATCGCCTTCATCGCGACGGACGCGAAGACGCTCTGGCGCCTGCTGACCAGCGAGGGCGACAGCCCGCTCTGGTTCTTCGGCTGCCGGATCGAGATCGGCGAGGCGGCAGGCGGCCCCTATCGGGTGCGAAGCCCCGATGGCGCGCTGGCGGTCGATGGCGCAATCCTCGCGATCGAGCCGCCGCACCGCCTGCGCATCCTGTGGCGCATGCCCGGCAATCCGCTGGGCGAAGGGCGCCAGAATGAGATCGAATATCGGATCGAGCCCGCCACCGACGGCGTGGTGAAGCTCAGCGTGCTGGAATTCCACCACCGGCCGGTGCCCGAGGCCTGGCAGGAGTCCGGGCGCGAGGGCTGGTCCAAGATCCTCTCCGCCTTGAAGACCTTGTGCGAAACCGGGCGGCCCTTGCCGCTCCTGATGGGAGACAGACCGTGAGCGATCCCGATTACGTCTACGTCATCTATATCCGTGCCACGCCGCAGCGCGTGTGGGACGCCCTGACCGACGGCCATTCGACCGCCAACTTCTGGTACGGCCGGACCAACGAATCGACCTGGCGAACGGGCGATACGGTGATCTTCCGCCGCCCCGACGGCGGCATCGATTTCTCGGGCGAGGTGTTCGAGGCCGAGCCGCCCCGTCGGCTCAGCCACGGCTTCCTGCATCCCGCGCCCGGCCCGATGCACGACGAGGGCGATACGCGCGTCACCTACGACATCGTCGAGGTGGAGGCGGGCGTGGTGCGCCTGACGATGACGCACAGCGGTTTCAAGGCGGGCAGCATCATTCGGCCCGGCGTCGAGCGCGGCTGGCCGGTCATCCTGTCCGGGCTCAAGTCGCTGCTGGAAACGGGCGAGGCGCTGCCGGACCGGCTCGATGTCGGCCATGTGGTGGAGTGCGATCCGGCCTGATTCCGCCTTCTGCCTTCGCGGGAGAAGGAAGGGAGTCGTCGCGAAGCGATGGGAAGAGCGTTCATGGACGGGGTATATGGCGATTGCCGAAGACCCTCACCCGGCCTTTACCGCAAAGGTGAGAGCTTTCAGAGCGCCGTCAGAGCCGGGATCAGCTCGTTCCAGTGATCGATCAGCCGGTCGGCGCCCAGTTCCTCCGGCGGACGGTCCGAGAAACCGAAGCTGAGCGCCACGCAGGGGATGCCGGCCGCCCTGGCCGTATCGGTGTCGGTGATCGAATCGCCGACGAACGCCGCCGGGCCCTGGCCGCCCGAACGCTCGATCGCGGCGAACAGCGGGGCGGGATCGGGCTTGCGCACCTCCAGCGTGTCGCCGCCCACCACGGCCGCGAACCGGCCCTCCCAGCCCATCGCCTTGAGAAAGATATGGGTCAGGCCTTCGGGCTTGTTGGTGCAGATCGCGATCGTCACGCCCTGCGCCTCCAGCGCGGCCAGAGTCTCCTCGACACCGTCGAACGGGTGCGAATGATCGGCGATATGATCCCCATAATAAGCGATAAAGAGCGGGAAACCTTGCTCGACGAGATATTCCGAGACCTCGCCTGTCGCGGCCAGTCCCTTGCGCAGCAGCGCGCGCGCGCCATGGCCGACCATGTGGCGCACATCCGCTGCCGGGATCGGGGGGCGCCCCATTTCATGGAGAGCATGGTTGAGCGCGGCGGTGAGGTCCGGCGCGGTATCGGCGAGGGTGCCGTCGAGATCGAACACGACGGTGCGGAAGCGATGCGAGGCCATGACGCATGCGCATGGCGAAGGCGGCTGGAACTGGCAAGCGCGCCGTGGCATCTCCCGCGCCATGACCGAGTCCGCTCCCCCCGCATCGCTCGCCGCCGCCAAGCCCTTCGCCGCGGTGGTCCTCGCCGCCGGCAAGGGCACGCGCATGAAATCGGACACGCACAAGGTGCTGCACCCGATTGCGGGGCAGCCGATGCTCGCCCACCTGCTGGCCAGCGTCGAGGCGCTGGGGCCGGTGGCCGAGGTGATCGTCGTCGGTCATGGCCGCGAGCAGATCGAGCAGGCCGTCGCGCAGCGCGGCGCGCGGGTCGCGACGCAGGAACCGCAGCTTGGCACCGGCCATGCCGTCCAGCAGGCGGAAGCGGCGCTCGACGGCTTCGACGGCGACATCCTCATCCTCTACGGCGACGTGCCGATGGTGCCGGCCGGGACGATGGCGCGGATGCTGGAGCGGCTGCACGCGGACGACGCCCCCGCCGTCGTCGTGCTGGGCTTCCGCCCGCCCGTCGCCGGCGCCTATGGCCGGGTGATCGCGGACGGGAGCGGCACGATCGCCAAGATGGTCGAAGCCAAGGATGCCTCGCCTGAGGAATATGCCGTAACCCTCTGCAATTCCGGGCTGATGGCGGTACGCACGGCCGATCTCTGGCCGCTGCTGGCGCGGGTGGGCAACGACAATGCGGCGGCCGAATATTATCTGGTCGACATCGTGAATCTCGCCCAGGCGGACGGTCGCAAGTCGGCGGTGATCGAGACGGAGGCGTGGGAGGTGGCCGGGGTCAACAGCCGCGCCGAGCTCGCCCAGGTCGAGGCCGACTGGCAGCAGCGCCGCCGCATCCAGGCGATGGCCGACGGCGTGACGCTGATCGCGCCCGAGACGGTCTGGTTCGCCTACGACACGGTGGTCGGCCGCGACGTCACGATCGAGCAGAATGTCGTGTTCGCGCCCGGCGTGACGGTGGCGGACGGCGCCCTGATCCGCGCCTTCAGCCATCTGGAGAAGGCCGAGATCGGTGCGGGCGCCCTGATCGGCCCCTATGCCCGCCTGCGCCCCGGCGCGAAGATCGGCGCGAGGGCGCATATCGGCAATTTCGTCGAGGTGAAGAACGTGACGGTCGGCGAGGGCGCCAAGGCCAATCACCTGACTTATCTGGGCGACGGCGAGGTGGGCGCGGGCGCGAACATCGGCGCGGGCACGATCTTCTGCAATTATGACGGTTTCTTCAAATACAGGACGATCGTGGGCGAGGGCGCGTTCGTCGGATCGAACAGCGCGCTGGTCGCGCCGGTGACGATCGGCAAGGGCGCGATCGTCGCGGCGGGCGCGGTGGTGACCAAGGACGTCGCCCCCGAGGCGCTCGCCCTCGTCCGCCCCAACCAGGAAGAGAAGCCTGGCTGGGCCACCCGCTTCCGCGCCCGCATGAGCGAGCGCAAGAAGGCGGGCGGCTGAGCCTGTTCAGCCCCGATCAATCCCGCTAATCGCTAGGGCGACGGCAGGGTCGGCCAACACTTTCTCGGGGTTGTTTCCATGTGCGGAATCATCGGAATTCTCGGAACCGAAGCGGTCGCGCCGCGCCTGCTCGCGGGCCTGCGCCGGCTCGAATATCGCGGCTATGACTCGGCCGGCATCGCCACCGACCATAACGGCGTGATCGATCGTCGCCGCGCCGCCGGCAAGCTCGACAATCTCGCCAAGGTGCTCGACGAGCAGCCTTTGCCCGGCACCACCGGCATCGCCCACACCCGCTGGGCCACCCATGGCGCGCCGACCGAGGACAATGCCCACCCGCACGCCACCGACGAGGTGGCGATCGTCCACAACGGCATCATCGAGAATTTCAAGCCGCTGCGTGACGAGCTGATCGCGCGGGGCCGGGTGTTCAAGTCGCAGACCGACACCGAGGTGGTGTGCCACCTGATCTCCGAGCAGGTGGAGAACGGGCTCGATCCGGTCGAGGCGGTGCGCGTCACCCTGAAGCGCCTGCACGGCGCCTTCGCGCTCGCCATCCTGTTCCGCTCCAACCCGGACCTGCTGATCGGCGCGCGCTTGGGCTCGCCGCTAGTCGTCGGCTTCGGCGAGACCGAGAGCTATCTGGGCTCGGACGCGCTGGCGCTGGCGCCGCTCACCCAGCGCATCTGCTATCTGGAGGAGGGCGACTGGTGCGTCCTCACCCGTGACGGCACGACCGTCTACGATCGCGACGACCAGCCGGTCGAGCGGCCCGTGATCATCTCGGGCGCCAGCGACATCACCATCTCCAAGGGCAATCACCGCCACTTCATGCTCAAGGAGAT